>Ga0190265_10000021_pt1 | contig 196782 bp, 175 predicted proteins | sample Popmic124T_FD_133135 | JGI IMG/M metagenome (GOLD analysis project Ga0190265, IMG submission 133135) | Populus adjacent soil microbial communities from riparian zone of Indian Creek, Utah, USA - 124 T | ecosystem: Environmental > Terrestrial > Soil > Riparian zone | place: USA: Utah...
GCGTCTGGTGCTATAAACATTTCGCTCCTGACGGAGCGAGGATTCTGACGGAGCGAGGATTCTGACGGAGCGGAAAAATGACTGGGCATCTGGTGCTATAAACATTTCGCTCCTGACGGAGCGAGGATTCTGACGGAGCGAGGATTCTGACGGAGCGAGGATTCTGACGGAGCGGGGATTCTGACGGAGCGGAAAAATGACTGGGTGTCTGGTGCTATAAACATTTCGCTCCTGACGGAGCGAGGATTCTGACGGAGCGAGGATTCTGACGGAGCGGGGAATCGATCTTGACGGCGCGGGGAACCACGATTCGCAGCTCGCTCCGCCAGGAGCGAAATATTTATAGCAATCTTCGACAACTCGACCAACGCGCTCCGTCAGGAGCGCAATGTTTCCAGCACAGACGAACTACAAAGGGACCCGATGATCATGCTTGAAGGAAAAGTAGCATTGGTTGCCGGCGCGGGTCGAGGTATTGCCATCGAACTCGGCGCGGCTGGCGCGACGGTGTATTGCACTGGCCGCAGCGCGCAGCGTTCGGAGATGGACCGACCGGAGATGGTTCACAACCTGACGCATGGGCACATGTGGTTGAAGTTCAGGATGCAGGCAAACCGGCGGATGCGACCGGGTATCGTTAGGGTCGCAGTCCAAGGTCCAAAAGTCGAAAGTCCACCATCGAAGGTCCAACGTCAATCTTTGCGAGCGGACCTTGGACATTGGACATTGGACTTTCATGGTGGTCGAGTTAAGCCCTAATGCACTGGCAGGCCGTCAGGGATTGGTGAAATATCATCCGGAGTTTGCCAAACTCTGAGGGAACCAGGTGCTGGCTCAGTTTGAAATTGCTGACGTTCTCTGCGTAACTCTGCGTCTTACTTAGCGCACTTTGCGGTCCAAAACTTTATGTTTACCGCAAAGGCCGCAAAGATTTCGCAAAGAGCCGCAAAGCAAACTGCACCCGTACCGGGAACTCCTTAAGGAAGTGAGGAAGAATGGAGTCACTTAAGGACGCTAGCGATGTTTACGAAGTCGAACGCCGCGTGCGTTACGGTGAACGTCCCGGGTTCCGCATTAGCGAACTTCAAATTTCCTCGACCCAGAAAGTTCCATGGCATTTCCATAACAACACTCAGGACACCTTCTACGTAATCGAGGGCAGCCTGCGGATTTTTCTGCGCGAACCAAAGCAGGAAGTGAGGCTTGGCGTGGGCGAAACCTTTTCGGTTGAACCGAAACGCCCGCACCTGGTTGCGAATGGCGGTGAAACTTCCGCAACTTTCCTCGTGCTTCAAGGTGTTGGTGAGTATGATTACGTGCCTCTGTGATCTTCAGGTCCATCAATGTGATGACGGACGTTGAAACAATTCTCTGGCGGCGAATCGATACACCTGGTCATGAAGCGGCCCGAGTGTTTCTCAGCGACAATCGCTGGCATCTCAGTGGCGCGGCAGTCTTCGAACACGAAGCGAACGCTTGTAAATTAAATTACGCTTTGGTTTGCGATTCTGAGTGGCAGACGATATCGGGAAGTGTTGAGGGTTGGATAGGTGACGAAATAGTCAAAGCGGAAATTTCGGTTGATGCGGAGCGGCGTTGGCAATTGAACGGGAAAGACTGCGCTGAAGTATCCGGGTGCGTTGACCTTGACCTCAACTTTAGCCCGTTGACCAATCTGCTGCCGATACGTCGCTTGAATCTCGCTGCGGGAGAGGAAGCGCCGGTGCGGACCGCATGGCTGCGATTCCCGTCTTTCAAGCTTGAACTGCTTGAACAGGTTTACAGCCGAATTGACGACTCGAGGTACAGATATGAAAGCGCCGGAGGGCAATTCGTCGCTGAACTAACCGTAAACGAATTTGGTCTGGTCACTGATTATCCACCCCTGTGGCGTTCCGAGGGCGTCAAGGAAAGCAACTGAGTGGGTCGAAGAATACAGAACCGGGAGCGGTAGCGACCGGGTAAATCACTCGAGCTACACCCGGTCGCTACCGCTCCCGGTTCTGAATTTTTCGACCCGTGATTGATATCTGCGTCGTTGGCATAACACCGTCAGGGCCGCGAGTTCTTTTAAAGTGGTACCGAGGAGATTTAAAAATGAATTCGCATTCATTTCTATCCAGGATTCTCATAGTTGTTTCTCTGCTTATCTGCCTCGCTTCGACCGCCGTGGGCCAGGAATGGAGCCAGTGGCGCGGGCCCGGCCGAGACGGGCTGGTCCCGGCCTCGCAGGCGCCGAAGTCATGGCCGTCGTCACTCAAACAGGCGTGGCGGGTGCCGATCGGTGAAGGATATTCGTCGCCGCTTTTTTCGCAGGGTCGTGTGTTTGTCCACGCCCGTCAGGATCCCGATGAAGTAGTTACTGCTATCGACTATGCGAAGGGTGAAGTGCTCTGGCAGAAGAAGTATCCGGCCCAGTTTCAGAAAAATCAGTACGCGGTGAAGATGGCAAAAGGGCCAAATGCGACGCCGCTCGTGGTCGGCAACCGTCTGTTCACTGTTGGCGTGACCGGAGTTGTTAACGCCTGGGACACGGCGACCGGGCGACTCCTCTGGACCAGGGACTTCTCGAAGACGGTCGACACTTCAAAAATGTTCTGCGGCACCTCGGCCTCGCCCCTGTTGCTCAATGGCCAGATTGTGATTCAGGTCGGCAGTGATGTGCATGGCGGACAGGTTTTGGCGCTCGATCCGGCTTCAGGAGATACGCGCTGGGAGTGGCGTGGAACTGGGCCGGGATACGCTTCGCCGGTAGTCATTGACGTCGGGGGCCAGACGCAGATAGTGACGATGACCAACAGCTCAATCGTTGGTCTCAACACAAAGGGCGGTGCCGAACTCTGGTCAGTACCGTTTCCGGATGAGTGGCACGAAAACATCGTCACGCCGGTGTGGACCGGCACGCATCTGATCGTTTCCGGCACGCGCCAGGGAACACATGCCTTCGCGCTCCAACAGTCAGCGGGAAAATGGCAAGCGACCGAAGCGTGGAAGAACAATGATGTGTCGATGTACATGAGTTCTCCCGTCTATGGCGATGGCTTGCTCTATGGCATCTCAGACAAACGCAAAGGTCAGTTTGTAGCAATGGATGCGAAGACCGGAGTGGTTCGGTGGATTACTGAAGGCAGGGAAGGCGAGCACGCGTCAGTGTTGCTCTTGCCGGCACATGTCGTTTACCTGACCAACAATGCCGACCTGATTGTTGCCCGGCGGGATACGCAGAAATTTGAAGTCGCGCAACGCTACGACGTGGCCGAAGGCGCCACCTGGTCCATGCCGGTGTTTTTGGGAAATGACATGTTGGTGCGCGACGCGTCCGGCGTCATGCGTTTGACTCCCGGTAAATGAGTCAGCAGTTTCAGGAGACGATTGAGATGAGTGGTTCGACCCCAGATCGGCACGTCGCACAGAATGTCGAACAAGTGATTCTCGGGATTGGGCAGGAAATCTTTTCAGCGATCCAGCGCAAGGACGCGGAATCGTTCAGCCGCTTTTTGGCAGACGACTTTGTTCACCGCAGCCGCGATGGTTCGGCAACTGGAAAGACCGATTTCCTGCGAGGCATCAGCGAATTGCCAGTGGAGATTCTTTCCATCAGTGGCGAAAACGAGAAAGTGGATGTTTATGGTGAAGTGGCCGTAGCCACCGGAGTGCAGCGAGCCGAGTGGCGGCAGGCGGACGGGGTTGAAGGCATCAGTTTGGGAGCTTTCACCGACGTGTTTTCCCGCCGCGAAGGTAAGTGGTTGTTGGTGCTCGCTTACAACGTGGACCTTGAGAACTGATTGGCTGACGTTGTCAAAGTCTGACCACCTTCAAGCAGCGCGGCTTCTAACAATAAACAGAAACCGGCGTTCGGAATTTGGGATCAAAATGCGGTCAGCGGCGACACCAGCAGCCTCAATCCTTCGCTCCAATCCTTCGCCGCCAAACAGCAGTAGGATGGAACTTGCCGGAGCCCATGAGATCAAAGTGGGCGCCATCTCTTCAAATCGCTCCAGCGCGCGACAGGTTATGTGATCAACCTGGGGCGCAGGAATGTCTTCAAACCTTTTCGCCACGACGCGAGCCCGCGCATCTCCCATGGAAGTGGAGGACGACGCAACTTCTCTAAGAGCTTCGTTGAGAAAGACGGCCTTCTTTGGCGATGCTTCGATAAGCACCGCGCGGAGATCCGGTCTCGCGATGAGACAGGGAATAATTGGCAGTCCCGCTCCTGAGCCGATGTCAGCAACGACGGCGCCTGGCGGCAAGTGGTCCAGCAGCATCAGCGATTCAAGAATATGCCTGGCAGCAAACTCGCGAGGGGAAGTGGGTGCGACTAAATGCAAGCGAGTATTCCACGCCGTTAGTAACCGATAATATTTTGATAACGCATCGAGAGTGTCCGCGTCGAATGAGATGCCGTAGGCTGCGGCATTGATCTCCAGTGCTGTGCGGAATTCTTTCAGTTGTTCGGGGAAGCTCATGAAACAGTTTTGTGCCAGCGGTCACAGCGCCAACGGCGCAAGATGTAATAGCCTGGGCCATCGGTCCAGGTTTGAACCCCTTTGAGTATTCTGTAGCGCTGAAGGCGCGGAATCGTATTTCGATAACGGCGCCGATGCCGGTCTGCCTGCCTGTCTCGCGCCTTCCGCTCTTCTCGGACGCAAGGAACTGTAACCCTGGGGCGTTGCCACAGGCTATTACATTTCGCACCGTCGGGTGCTCACTTCTTTCCGCAGCTTTGCCCGTTCGCTCTGCCGCGTGAGATTCTGTCTTCCATGTTTGAGGATCTGGCGCAAGAACACGAGCGACTTGGCCGCGCAGTTACGGAAATCATCTCTGCCTACGCAAGCCGGCTGGATTCAACCCACGTTGCTTCCGCCGCGACGCCGCACGAGCTCGAAAGATTATTTGACGAACCATTCCCGGAGCAGGGAATCCCGGCTGACACAATTCTTGAACGAGTTAAAACGGATGTGATTGCGCACGCGATGAATGTTCCCAGCCCGCGATATTACGGGCAGTTTAATCCGACGCCTTTGCCAATCGGCGTCTGGGCCGACGCGCTGGCGTCGTCGTTGAATCAGAATGCGGGCGCGTGGCGTAATGGCCCAACTTCAGCAATTATCGAGGCACGAGTGATTCGCTGGCTCTGCGAATTGGTTGGCTACGATTCCTCAAGTTTCGGCACGCTCGCCAGCGGCGGCACCGAAGCCAACCTGATTGCGCTCAAGTGTGCGCGCGATCGGGCGCACGCGATCGCCACCGAACGCGGCCTGCGCTCAGCGCCCGGGGAGCTCACCGTCTACGCCTCCGAACAGGCACATTTTTCCATCGAACGCAGCCTGGACATTCTCGGAATGGGCCGGTTGAGCTTGCGCAAGATCGAAACGGACGACGGGTTTCACATTCGTCCAGATGCTCTCCAGAAGCAGATAGAGCTGGATCTTGATTCCGGTTGCCTTCCGTGCTGCGTGGTCGGCATTGCCGGCACAACCTCCACGGGCGTGATCGATCCCTTGTCTGAGTTATTTGAAATCGCGCGTCGAAACAATTGCTGGTACCACGTTGATGCGGCTTACGGCGGCGCGATGGCCTGTTCCGCAAAACACCGCGTCAGGTTAAGTGGTCTCGAGTTGGCAGATTCAATCACCTTCGACCCGCACAAATGGATGTTTGTGCCGTTTGCCTGTGGCGCGGTGCTCGTCCGCGAAGGTGGACGCGTCTTGCGAGACGGCTTTGACATCACTCCCGAATATTTGAACGAGGATCGCGGCGGCGCCGATGTGGAGTTTGATTTCTTTCGCTATGGACAGTTGGGCACGCGGCGGTTCAATTCGCTAAAACTCTGGATGGCGATGAAGTTTCTGGGGCGAAACGGGTATGCCGCTGTGATTGAACGGCAGATTGAACTGACTGAATATCTCGCCAGCCGCATCAATCAACTGGCAGAGTTTGAAACCACCGGGCCGGTTGAAACTGCCGTATGTTGTTTTAAATTCTTGCCTCAGGGTTTTGCGAGTATCGCCGGCAGCGAACAGGATCGCATCCAGCAACGCCTGCAACAGGAAATTGAAAAGAGCGGCGAAGCGTGGATCACGACGACCGTGCTCAAGGGCCGGCGCGCCCTTCGGGCTAACATAAACAGTTTCCTGACGGAGCGCCGGCACATTGATGATTTGGTAGAATTACTCGAGCGCAAGAGCGCGGCGCTAAGATTGACCTGAGTACTGGGACCACGGGCGTCCCGCCCGCAAAGAGCGCGCAGCGCGAACTCGAACAATCAAGGAACGCGATAGTTGAACATAGGGATTAGGGTGCGGGTGGGTCGCCCGCAGTCCCAGTGTCGGAGTTGAATGACGATGCGATTGAGAAATATTCGCTACATGGTACTTTTGGTCGCTTGTGTCGTGGTGAGTTACCACCATGTAGCTGCGCAAACCAACGCGCCGCGATCGCTTGGCGTTATCAGATCGCAAGCCGAGTTTGATTCTCTGGCGGTTACGTACGATCAAAATACGCCTTACGCGCTTCCCCATCTGCTCTTCGTCATCGATCGCAAGGACAAGAACAAGATTTATTACGTCAATACTAAAAAATACGCATTCCATAAAGACTTCGTAAACGGAACCTATCTTTCGCTCGAGCGCGGCAAGGAATTTTTCGAAAACAACTATTTGAAAGAGAATCGTCGGTTCATCCTTGGCTCCCTTGCTTATCAAACACCCATCAAGCGCTGGACGTTTGAATATTGGGAAGGCACCTTGATTCCGCCCGACCAGGTCAAACTCACCTCCGACATAATCAACGGCAGCTTTTTCGCCCCGGTCGCCTATAAACCAAATTCACTTCGCCAGGAGGAAGAGTCGCGCCGCATCGCCGGACTGCAGCGCGTTTTGCAGAGTGACATCGCTCGCGAGCAGTCGTATCAGGCACTGAATGTTGCCAAAGGTATCGGCCGGATTCACGTGATTTCCAAAATGGATGATCATGTCGAGATTGGGTCCAATGAAATACTGGTGCTTGACGAAGTGCCGATACATTTGCCGCCGGTGGCCGGCATCATCACGTCGCAGCCATCGACACCGCTTTCTCACATCAACCTGCTGGCGAAAGGCTGGGGCGTTCCCAATGCTTACGTCAAAAATGCGACGACGTTGTTGAAGCAGTACGACGGTTGGTGGGTAACGTTTGACGCGCGTCGAGATGCTTATGAGATCAAACGAGCCGATGTCGATCAATTGCGCGAGTATCAGCGCCGTCTGGCACAACGCCAGGATGTGATGAAGCCGAAGTTTGATTTGTCGGAGACGCGACTGCTTGGCCTGGCCCAGCAGCGCGCGCGCGCGAGTCTGGCCTTTGGCGGTAAGTCTGCAAATTTGGGCGAGGTGATGAACGCGCGTCTGCCGGGAATTGCAGTGCCGGACGGGTTCACAATTCCTTTCTATTACTACGATCAATTTGTGAAAGCGAACAAGATTGACGATGTGATCTACACGCTCCTTAACGACCAGAAGTTTGTGCACGATCCTGCTTACCGGCGTGCGCGGTTGGTCGAATTGCGCGACAAGGTCCAGAAAGGGAAGTTTGATGAAGCGCTGAGAGCGCGAATTGTGAAGCGCGTCACGCAGGAGTTTGCCGGAAAAGGACTGTTCGTGCGCAGTTCTTCAAACTCTGAAGACCTACCGAAGTTTAGCGGCGCCGGGTTATACACCACCGTTCCCAACGTGCGTGGCGATCAGCCACTCATTGACGCGATTAAGACCGTCTGGGCGTCGTTGTGGAATTTTGAAGCCTACGAGGCACGCGAACGAGCTTCCGTGGACCACTCGAAAATCTTCATGGCTGTGCTGATCCAGGAAGGGATCAATTCTGAGAGTTCGGGAGTAATGATCACCGCCGATCCCTTCGACAAGGACAACCGGGAAGCGATCTACATCAGCGCCAAACGAGGTTTGGGGATCAAAGTGGTGGAAGGGAAGCGTGTCGCTGAGCAGATTATCTTTCGCCAGCGTGCCAATGCCATCCAGGTTTTGACGCGGTCGGACGAGGAGAGTCTATTGACGTTTGACGAACGCGGCGGCGTTAAGGAAATCGCGATCACAGGCGAACGTGTGGTGTTAAATGACGATGTCGTCCGCAGGCTGGTGCGTGCGGCCAATTCAATCAGGCGCGTTTTTGGCAACCGCGATCAGGATATCGAATGGGCCTATATGAAGGGCCAGATTTACATCGTGCAGTCGCGGCCGTTTATCGCCGGTGGGTAACCGTCAACGGGCAGACCAAAGCGGCGACAGGTCGGTGCACTCGAAAAGAGTTGAACCCCTTACTACGGAACCTGCAAACTAACAGTTTGCATTACGAACTATGACCCAAACAATTTTCAAAAACTCAATTCTTGACGGCCACGTTGCATTCGTAACTGGTGGCGGCACCGGCATCACCGGGGGCGTAGCGCGCGCGTTCGCTGAGGCCGGCGCCAGTGTTGCTCTCGTCAGCCGAAAGCTGGAACACCTTGATCCGGCTGCGGCGGCGATTAACGAGAACGGAGGTAAAGCGTTTGCGGTCGCCGCGGACGTCCGCAATCCGGAAGAAGTCGAGAACGCGATTGCTAAGACTATCGCGCACTTTGGCAAAATCGACATCGTCGTCAACGGCGCTGCGGGAAACTTTCTGGTTCCCGCCGCAGAGTTATCGCCGAACGGCTTTGGTACTGTTGTTGACATCGATCTCAAGGGAACTTTCCACGTCTGCCGCGCGGCGTTTGAGCAACTGAAACAACATCGTGGTCAGATCCTTAACATCAGTGCGACGCTCCACTACCTAGGGACGCCGATGCAGCTTCACGTTTCAGCCGCGAAAGCCGGCGTCGATGCGCTCACGCGCAACCTGGCCGTTGAGTGGGGGCGCTACGGCATTCGCGTTAATGGAATCGCTCCCGGCCCAATTGAAGATACAGAAGGAATGAAACGACTCGTACCTGAGCCGGTTAAAGAGAAACTGCGGAAGAACATTCCGCTCGGAAGGTTTGGTCGCATCAGCGACATCGAAACTGCTGCGGTATTTCTTTGCTCCGATGCTGCCAGTTTTATCAACGGAGCAATGTTGGTAGTGGACGGCGGACAATGGTTGTCAGCCGCGCGGATGCTTTGAGTCGATGTCAGAATCCGGAACGATGGTTGTGCAAAGCTCCGGAGAAGCTGAATGTTTATAGACCGGGTTTTTATTTAACACTTTTGCAGAGCGAAACGGAAACCCGTTTTGCTTTGCAAAGACACGGTCGAGTGAGTTCAAACTATAAACATTTCGCGCCTACGGCGCTTTCCGACCATACAGCTGAAGACTAACTGTAAATTAAACGAAATTTTCATGAGTTACCTTTTCAAGTTTCGACTTAGCTTTGTGCTGGTTCTGCTTGTCATACCAGCATCTGCAGTTTCTGCCAACGCGCAATCCGGTCAGCCAACAGAAGCCGCGAAGAAAGCCAACGCGAGACCTCCCGAAACTGTTTCCGCTCCGGCGCGTGAGCCTTTCGATGGAGCTCCGGTTGAAAAGATGGCCGGGCAGTGTGTGACACTGGAAACCGACGCGGGGTTGATTGAAATAGAAATGATTCCCGAGGTCGCCCCCGAGTCTGTTCGCAGTTTTCTCAATCTGGCCGCCACCGGAGCGCTGGATACGACCACCTTCAGCCGGGTGGTTAAAGACTTTGTTATTCAGGGCGGCAACCTGGCAACCAGCGAAAAGTGGGGCGTAGAACTATCAAAACGCATGGCGCCCAAGCTACCCGACGAGCCTGGTCTGGTGAAGCACGTGCGCGGCATTGTATCCATGGCGCGCTCTGATGAGCCAAACAGCGCGACGACAAATTTTTTCATCCTCGTAGGAGTCGGGCAACATTTGGACGGCAAGTTTTCCGCGTTTGGCCGGGTAAGTAAGGGAATCGAAGTCGTAGACGCGATTAATCAAGCTGAGCTTCAGGGAGAAAAACCTGCGAAGCCAGTCCGAATCAACCGCGCGTTGGTATCGCTTTGTAAGAAATGAACTCGATCATGCAGCTTAACCTCAATGTTAAAACCAGCCTCGGATTGATCCTGTGCTTTTGTGCCGTGTTGACCCTGGGCGCATGTGCGGCTCCAAACGAGGCGAAGCCGACGCCAGATCAGGCTAAGGGAGTATTGAAACTCCGCGGCTACGACTTTGATCAGGTTGCTTTCGCGAGGGCCGCGGCAGCCAGCGACGAGGTTGCAGTCAATCTGTTTTTTGCCGCCGGCATAAATCCGAATACGAAAGACGCCACTACGTCACCGTTGATTGCAGCGGCCTCCCGAGGCGATCTGGACATGGTCAGGGCGCTCGTCCAGGGTGGCGCTCTGGTTAATCAAAGGGATGAAAAGGGTTTTACTGCTTTGCTGCGCGCGTTGCAGAATCAGGAATACGATGTGGCTGACGTTTTGCTGGCGCAACCCGGACTTGATGTGAACGCACAGGGCTCCACTGGCGTGACCGCGCTGATGAGTTATGCCGCGCGGCAGCGCGAAGACGTCGTTAAGAATCTGTTGTCACGCGGCGCTGACGTCAATCTCAAAGATGCCGATGGCGATACGGCATTACACCTCGCGTCGCAAGCGGGCAACGTCAATGTGCTGAGGATGCTGCTGGAAAAGGGAGCGGAACTCAACGCACGAAATCAAATGGGCGGCACACCCCTGATGTGGGCAGGTGTTTTCGGACACGAAGAAGCGGCGAAGCTGCTGCTTGAACGCGGGGCCGACGCCTCATTGAAAGACAACAAGGGAAATACTGCCGCGATTTGGGCCAGGGAAAACAAAAGAGACGAAGTCGCAGATCTGCTGCTAGCGGCTGAGAGTAAAGGGAAGTGACCAGGGACGAAACGCGGTTTGGAGGTTTCGTGAAGTTTCGTCTGTTTTCGTGGATGGCTCAGCGGGCGTCGATTTCGATCCAGGAAATCACACGAAAGATGACCTCACAATACTCATATAGAACAATAGAAGACCGGCCGGAGGAGAAACTAACGATGCGAAAGATTACCCCCAGAGCGATTGCGCATGTTTTGTTACCAGTCCTTTTAGTTGCCCTTCCCCTTATCGCTCACGCTCAAGGCGGATGGACGCCCGAGCAGGAATTAAAAGTGAAAACAATTGGCGCCGTGCGAGTTTCGCCGGATGGCAAGAGAGTCGCTTACACAGTGAGTGATGCCGTGATGAGTCCGGACAAGAGTGAGTATGTCGCTCAAATCTGGGTCGCCAATACTGAGTCCGACAAGCGGTCGGATGCCATGCAATTAACCTATGCTGAAAAATCATCCGATAACCCACGCTGGTCGCCGGACGGTACGATGCTCGCGTTTACGTCCAGTCGCAGCGGCAAGAGCAACCTTTATGTTCTCCGTTTGATTGGCGGCGAAGCAGAACAGCTCACGGATGTAAAAAGTGGCGTTGCCAATTTTGCCTGGGCTCCCGATGGAAAAAGGATCGCATTCCTCCTGCGCGACGCACCCAGCGAGGACGAAGAGAAGAACAATAAGGGCAAGAACGATTGGCGCTGGATCGATGAAGCCTTAAAGCTTAACCGGCTGAACGTAATCAATCTCGACAAGGACGCGAACGGCAAGCGCGAGCCGCGACGCTTAAGCGGCGACGCTAATGTCGAAAGCGATTTCAAGTGGTCGCCCGATGGCAAAACGATTGTATTCACGCGAACAAAAGCGCCCAAAGTGGACTACTGGCCCACAGCCGACTTGCTGGCGGTGGAAGTCGCGACTGGTGAAGTGAAGACGTTGGCGGCTACCAACGCCGCCGAAGGAGGGCCCGCTTTTTCGCCTGATGGCAAGTGGCTCGCCTTTACTATCTCGGACGATCCTCCGCGCTGGGCGGGTTATCAGAGATTGGCAGTGATTCCCGCGGCAGGCGGCACGCCTAAGCTGCTTGCCGAGACTTTTGACGCTCAGCCTGGCGTGATTGATTGGTCTGGCGACGGGAAGCACATCTACTTCGTCGAGACACGCGGGACCGTTAGCCGGATCTCCGCCCTCGATGTAGCGACCGGCGTTATCTCTGAAATCAACAAGGGAAACGAGGTGCTCGGCAGCTTTTCGATCAATCGCAACGGCACGATGCTGGGTTTCACCATGCAGTCTTCGGACAAAGCGCCGGAGGTTTTCGTTACCGCCACCAGCAGTTTCGCGCCAGTTCAAATCAGTCGTGTAAATGCACACTTACCAAAACTACCGCTGGGAAAGACTGAAGTGCTTAGATGGAAGAGCTCTGACGGGCTCGACGTGGAAGGCTTGTTAACCTACCCGGTTGGTTTTAAAGCTGGCACGCGGGTACCCCTCTTGCTGGTCATCCATGGCGGCCCCGCCGGCGTGTTTACTCAAAGCTTTCTCGCGGGCCGGGGACCTTATCCGGTTGCCGCGTTCGCGTCGCGCGGTTTCGCGGTCCTACGCGTGAACCCCCGCGGTTCGTCCGGTTACGGTCAAAAGTTTCGCTATGCCAACATTAAGGACTGGGGTGGCGGCGACTATCAGGATTTGGTGACTGGTGTCGATCGCGTTGTTCAGATGGGAATAGCGGATCCTGAACGCCTGGGTGTGATGGGTTGGAGCTATGGTGGATTCATGACTTCCTGGACGATAACTCAAACCCATCGGTTCAAAGCAGCGTCGGTTGGCGCTGCGGTGACTAACTTGATGAGCTTTATCGGCACGGCGGACATTCCTAGTTTCATTCCAGATTATTTCGGAGCGCAGCCCTGGGAAGATCTTGAGATCTACCGTAAGCATTCGGCGATGTTCAATGCTAAAGGCGTCAAGACTCCGACTTTGATTCAACATGGTGAAGCAGACGAGCGCGTGCCTATCTCCCAGGGCTATGAGTTTTACAACGCGCTTAAAGTGCAGAACGTGCCGGTGCGGATGATCGTCCTGCCCCGAATGCCGCATGGACCAAACGAACCTAAAATGGTTTTGAAAGCTAAGCAGACGAATCTGGAATGGTTCGAAAAATATTTGAGCGGGACGGGAACTACGGCCGGCACGGGGAGCAACTGAGTACGGCCGAGTTTACTTAAATTCTTGCATTCATCTGTCACCAGCATGTTGAGTCGCGGCTATTGCCTCTAGTTTCAGGCAAGCCTAAGGTAAGCCTCGGAATTGGCGGACATCGTCTAACCGGGGGCTGAAAGTTGAATATCCTTGACGGAAAATCGAAAAAGCAACTCGGGAATTCAGCCAGGTGCGGCGGTACTGGTCGTTTTGCACGCGCCGCGTGAAAAATGTTGGGGAATACTCGACGAGATCAATCAAGCCGGAGTATTCCTGCGCGGTCTCGATTTGAATTCGTTTGACGAATGGCTGCGCGCTGTAGTGCACGACGAACCGTTCGTCGGGTTTGGTGACCTGTTCTTTCCGATGTGGCGCGTGGAGCGGATTTCGCGAGACGAAAGTGTTGGCGGCATTCCATCTATGCGCGAACAGGTGGAGCAGCGAACCGGACGTAACCTGGAAGAGCTGATCGCCGGCTTATATCCGGGTGAGTGACCTTTCGATTATCTGTTCAGAGTGCAGAAAGGTAAGTAGACGCTGAGAGGGCAGGCGTCCCAGGCTGAGGCGTCAGGTGTCGGGGCATTTTCAAACCCTCCGATCAAAATAAATGTTGTTGCAAGTGTGAAACACTGTTCCATTCTCGCGTTTCCTGTGTTATGCTCCTCGCCAACAGGGCGGAAGGTTAAGCATTCTGAGCAGCAGACTCACAAGAATAGGAGCAGGAGAAAGAGATGCAATTTATGGCTGAGGATCGAATAGGCTTGGATCGCGGTAAGGCTGTCGAGGCCGCACTGCTGAATATTGAAAAGAAATTTGGCAAGGGATCGATCATGCGTTTAGGCGAACGCGAGGTCTCCGATATCCCGGCAATTTCCACCACCTCTTTGAGTCTTGATGTGGCAGTTGGAATTGGCGGCGTGCCGCGAGGAAGAATTATCGAGATCTACGGGCCTGAAAGCTCAGGCAAGACCACCCTCGCGCTTCACATCGTGCCGAAGCTCAAAAGGCCGGCGGAGTTGCAGCCTACATCGACGCCGAACACGCGATGGACGCTGAGTATGCAGGGAAACTCGGTGTGAATATCGATCAACTCCTGATCTCGCAACCTGATTCGGGTGAGCAGGCGCTTGAGATTGCTGAAGCTCTCGTGCGTTCCAATGGCGTCGACGTAATCGTGGTCGACTCGGTGGCCGCGCTGGTTCCGCGCGCGGAGCTGGATGGCGAGATGGGCGACTCGCTACCTGGTTTGCAAGCGCGTTTGATGTCGCAAGCTCTGCGCAAACTTACGGCGATCGTAGCGCAGTCCAATACTTGTTTCATCTTCATCAATCAGATTAGGGAAAAGATCGGCGTGATGTTTGGCAGCCCGGAAACAACCACCGGCGGCCGCGCGCTCAAGTTCTATGCTTCGATGCGTCTGGATATCAGGCGTATCGGCGCGATCAAAGATGCTGACCGCGTGGTAGGCAATCGCACCCGGGTTAAGGTTGCCAAAAACAAAGTAGCGCCGCCGTTTCGGGAATGCGAATTTGACATCATGTATGGCGAAGGCATTTCCCGCGAAGGCGATGTTCTGGATCTGGCCGTCGCCCAGCGAGTGGTTGATAAGAGCGGCGCCTGGTTTTCTTACAAGGGTGATCGCCTCGGGCAAGGACGCGAAAACTCCAAGACGTCTCTAAAAGAGAACCCAGAGCTGCTCAGGAAAATCGAAAGGGAAGTGAAAGTTAAACTAGGCATGCCCGTGCGTGAAGAGCCGGTTGCGGCCGCGCCCAACGCTAAGGCTGCCGGGGCAGAGAAGAAGTAGGAAGATTATTTGAGTACAATTAGCGTTCGGCCTTTGGGATTTATCTCAACTGCCGGACGCTTTTTGCGTTGGCGCTTTACAGTCGGTCACTCAAAACCGATAATCCGCCGCGGAGTCAGGACAGACATTCTTGTCTGTCCCAGGATGTTTGGCTAACTTTTTTCGACGCAAGAGTTCGTGGCCACAAATGACAGGCAGGAATGCCTGTCCTACTTATGAAATCGATTCTGATCAAAAACGGCAGCCTGGTCACGATGGACGAACGCGACTCCATCTTTAGCGGTGACCTGTTGATCCGGAATGGCGAAATTGCCGAAATGGGAGCAGTCGATCAAGCGGCCGACATTGTTATCGACGCAACCCGCTGCGCCGTTTTGCCCGGTTTTGTGCAGACCCATATTCATCTCTGCCAGACAATCTTTCGTGGCGCGGCCGATGATTTATCTTTGCTTGATTGGCTGAAGAAGCGCGTCTGGCCGATGGAAGCTGCTCACAACGCCTCATCGGTTAGGGCCTCAGCGCGGTTGGGCATTGCCGAACTTATCACCGGCGGCACCACCTGCGCGCTGACCATGGAAACTGTAAACCACACAGAAGAAGTCTTTAAGGTTGTGGAAGAGAGCGGGTTTCGCGCCACGGTCGGCAAGTGCATGATGGACAAGGGCGACGATGTTCCCACGGGCCTTCATGAAGACACCAGCGCGTCGCTTGAGGAATCGCTGCGGCTGCTTGAGAAGTGGAACGGAAAAGCAGATGGACGAATAGGTTACTGTTTCGCGCCTCGCTTTGCTCTTAGTTGTACCAGCGAACTACTTTCAAAAGTGGCTCAAATCGCCAAAGAGCGCGGAGTAATGATTCACACCCACGCGTCGGAGAACAGAAACGAATGTGCGGTGGTTGAAAATGATACCGGCTTGCGCAACGTCTTATTCCTCGCATCGCTTGGGATTGCCGGGCCGCAAACAGTTTTGGCCCATTGCGTTCACCTGGATGAGGCCGAGTTTGGCAGTCTGGGTGAAAAGGGAACGAACGTTTCCCATTGTCCCTCCTCGAATTTGAAACTTGGTTCGGGAATCGCCGAAGTTTCGAAAATGTTGAAACTCGGGATTTCCGTGTCGCTCGGTGCTGACGGTGCGGCCTGTAATAACCGCCTCGATATGTTCACCGAGATGCGCACAATGGCCCTGCTGCAAAAAGCCATCCATGGTCCCGAAGCTATACCTGCGAGACAGGCATTGCGGATTGCCACGATGGGCGGGGCAATGGCCATGGGACTCGGAAAGAAGATTGGGAGTTTGGAAATAGGAAAGCAGGCCGATGTGATAGTAGTGAATCTGGACTCACTCCACGCAACCCCAGACACTCGTGAATTAGTTTCAGCCCTGGTGTATTCCGCCCAAACGAGCGACATCCAGAACGTAGTGATTAATGGGCAGTTGGTGCTGAACGAAGGCGAACTGCTGACGCTGGATGAGGAATCAGTCCGGCAGGACGCAAACCGCGAGAGCGCTGAATTACTCAAACGCGCTGGGCTTTCCGGCTAGTATTCAGGAAATAGGGTGGAAAAATGAGTTGGCTGGAAATAGCTGTGCCAGCTCGGAGGTAGCGACTGCGGGGGGCGCGATCGGCGGCCGAGCTGGCACTGGCGGGCATCGATTTTGAATCGGATGTCGTCTTTCAACTGGACTGACGTTTGGGCGCCAACCCCATCCTCAACGAACCGGATTATACACCTTACAAAAAATCCGTCAACGAGTTTTGTGACTAATTAGACAAAACCGAAATTTTTGCAGCAAAGTTGCAGTTCCTTTTCCAACTCCCTATACTACGCGGTCTTTCCTACCTGATGGCCAGGTAGCTCAGTTGGTAGAGCGCGGCCCTGAAAAGGCCGGCGTCGGCGGTTCGAATCCGTCCCTGGCCACCAAAAAACACTAAATAATGAATGGTTAAATGGTGAAAAGGCACGACCTGAGGCCGTGCCTCGCTGAGCATCGAACGCGGGCGTTAACTTTTCCAGTAGCGCTTGATGCGCTCCTCGAGCATCGGGAAGGGCACGTATTCGGCGTTTCGGCCTGAACGGCGCAGCTCTTCGACCATTCGCATCGCCCCATCAGCGTTTCGGGTGTGCACCATGATCGTGGAAGCTCGCTGCAGCTCAGGGTTTGCCGCCAGCCAGGAGGCTATGGCATATCCAGTCCGTTCATCGTCGCGGCTCACATTGTTGTAGTGTTCCGGGTGCAAGTCGTGATCCAGAAATATGGCGTCGTAAGGATTCGCGCTCAGAAGTTCTCGAGCATGCTTAACATTATCGGCGACATCTACGAAATCACCTTTGAAACGCGCATTAAACCAGCGGTGTCTGCGCCGATCATCGTCCAGCAAAAAAACGCGAATCGGGTGACGTTCCGCCTTGACCTGGCTTAGCCCCAGCTTGCTTAGCAGTGAATGTAATAAAGGCATTTCTGTCTCGATAAAACTTCCGTTCATAGTAACAATAGTGCACCTTCCCCCGATTTGAAAATCGACCCTCATGATCGCTGATATTTATCACGGCAGTTTGACGGCTGAAGGGAGCAAAAGGCCGAGCCGATTTCAGACATTGGGAAATAACAACTCTTGCCGGACCAGTATCATTGCCGATGTTTGATCGGATGGTATAATCCGCCTCGTCAGTTCGCCGATAGATACAGATTTTTTTGATTTCGTGTTCTTCGCATCGTGACAGCCGTGCGTTAGCCAGATGATTAAGACACTTCACGAAGTTCCAAAACCGCAGAAGACTGGGGACACGACTGCAAGCGCTAAAGTTGTTTGCGAGTTCTGCAATGGTACCGGCACGCGCATCGAACCAGGTCGCGGAGCCACAATTTGCGATTGCCGGCGAACGAACAGCCCTACCCGGCTACTTGATTCGGCGCGAATTCCCCCGCGCTTCCGCCAGTGTGATTTCCATAACTACTACCCAAAGAACGATTCGCAGTTTTTTGCGCACAGCTTTGCGTCCCGGCTGGTTGAGGAATATCCGGCGATTGATTCCGGACTTTTGTTTATGGGGCCCGTCGGAGTTGGTAAAACGCATCTGGCAATTGCGGTACTTAGAGAATTGATCACGAAGAAGGGCGTGAGCTGTCTGTTTTATGAATCGGGTTCGTTACTAAAAGCAATTCAGGATTCCTACAATCCCGTTTCTCAAAACTCCGAGATGCGCGTTTTGGCTCCGGTGTTCCAGGCTGAAGTTCTGGTCCTTGATGAACTAGGGGCGACAGTGCCAACCAACTGGGTGCGCGACACGCTTTACCAGATCATCAACACTCGCTACAACAATAAGAAGCTGACGATCTTTACCACCAACTATTTTGACGAAACGCGCGCCGTCGGCGAAGAACCTGAGGGCGCCTCGCCGCCTCGCCGCAGCCGCAGTTTTGCTTCTGAGCGAATCCAGGAATTGACCACGCTCGAAGAACGCATTGGGACGCCGTTACGCAGCCGGCTGTTTGAGATGTGCAAGAAGGTGATGATTGAGGGCGACGACTATCGGCAGCGTCTCGAGCAGCGAAGAATTGATTCACCCACCACTTGACGCGAGTCTCATGATCCCGAAGACGATCCACGAAATCACACTGATTGACGCGAAAGTGAAGTATCTCTTTTCGTAAAGTTTCGTGTGATTTCGTGGATCGTTTCAGCCACGATTTAGAGTGTTTTCGATTTCAGCCGCTCTAAAAACTTCTCGAAATTTTTCCGCAAACCCGGTTCGAGCTTAAACGCAGTTTCAAAATCGCGGGCCGCTTCCTGCTTTTTCCCCTGCAGCGTCTCAATTACAGCTCGATTGGCATACGCTCCGGCCATTGTCGGATTGAGTTCGATCGCTTTTGAGTAATCAGCGACCGCGCCGGTCAGATCGTTTTTTGCTTGCCTGGCGGTTGCACGCGCGTAATAGACTCCGGCATCAGGTTTCAGGGTGATTGCCTGATCGAAATCGGTTATCGCACCTTCAAGATCGTTAACTGATTGCCGGGCCTGGCCGCGATTGACATAAGCATCCGCAAACTTTGGCGACAACTCGATGGCGGATGAATAGGCGACTATTGCAGCTTTCGTGTCGCCTTTTGCTTGAATCGCGGCCCCGAGGTTGTAGAAAGCCTGGGAGAATTTCGGTTGAATCTCAACGGCTTTCTGGTAATCAAGAATTGCGCCCTCCAGATCGCCTTTCATCCTCTTGGCCGTACCCCTAATGTCATAAGCGGAAGCAAACTTCGGAAAAAGCTCTATTGACTTTGAGAAATCTGAAATAGCACCGTCGTATAACGGCTTGGCCATCAGCGCGACGCCACGGTTGTAAAAGTTTTCGAAGTTGTCAGGCTGAAGCTCAATCGCCTTTCCATAATCCTCGATGGCGCCGTCAAGTTCGTTTTTGTTCAACCTCGCGTTGGCGCGATTGTTATAGGCGGTGGCATGAACAATCGGCTTATCTTTCATTGACAGCGCCTTGGTGTAATCTTCGATCGCCCCATCAATGTCGCCCGTGGCCTGGCGATCGAGGCCGCGGTTGTTGTATTCCTCCGCGGTGCGTGGAGTTTGGCCGTTGGCGACCACGAAAAGAAGAAGCAGCAGGAAACAGCGCGCGCAATAAATCAGTGTATGCATATGAACAGATGGAGACTTGAGCGTCCTGCCAAACAATTTAGATCGCAATTCGATCGAGGGGGTTTCAACAGACTGAGACTGCTTATGTATAATGCTGCGACTCCACTTCGGTCAATTCGCGAACGAGCCCGGTCGATCAGTTTTTCATGCCTAAACGCACTGACATTCATAAAATCCTAATCATCGGTTCTGGTCCAATTGTTATCGGTCAGGCGTGTGAGTTTGACTATTCGGGCACGCAGGCATGCCGCGCCTTGCGCCAGGAGGGCTATCAGGTTGTGCTGGTGAACTCCAATCCGGCAACGATCATGACTGACCCGGAAACCGCGGACGTCACCTACATTGAACCCCTAACCGTCGAAGCTGTCAGCGCAATCATTCGCAAAGAAAAACCCGACGCACTGTTGCCCACAGTAGGCGGTCAGACTGCTTTGAACGTCGCCATCGCGCTCGCGGATTCTGGGGTGCTCGAAGAGTGTGGCGTCGAGATGATTGGCGCACAGCGCGAAGCGATCAAGATTGCCGAAGATCGAATGCTGTTCAAGCAGGCGATGGACGAAGTAGGTCTGCTAATGCCGCGCGGAGGCTTCGCAAAGTCGTGGACTGAAGCTGAGGCGATAGTGGAACGCACCGGATATCCCGCCATCGTGCGCCCGTCGTTCACCCTTGGCGGAACCGGCGGGGGAACTGCGTACAACCCGGAAGAGTTTGAAACGATTGTGGCCTCGGGTCTGGCCGCGTCGCCCATGCACGAGGTCCTGGTCGAGGAGTCGATCCTCGGCTGGAAGGAGTTTGAGTTGGAGGTGATGCGCGACATCGCTGACAACGTGGTGATCATCTGTTCGATCGAAAACTTTGATCCGATGGGAGTTCACACGGGCGACTCCATCACAGTCGCGCCGGCCCAGACGCTGACCGACCGCGAATACCAGCGTCTGCGTGATATGTCAGTGGCGATCATTCGCAAGGTTGGCGTAGAGACCGGCGGTTCAAACATTCAGTTTGCGGTCAACCCTGCCGACGGCGAGATTCGCATCATTGAAATGAATCCGCGCGTGTCGCGTTCCTCCGCCCTCGCGTCGAAAGCAACAGGTTTTCCGATTGCGAAGATCGCGGCGAAGCTCGCCGTTGGTTACCGGCTTGATGAGATCTCTAACGACATCACGCAGAAAACCCCGGCGTCGTTTGAGCCAACGATTGACTACGTCGTAGCCAAAATTCCCAAGTGGGACTTCGAGAAATTTCGCGGCGCGGAAGACGTGCTCGGCACGCAAATGAAATCCGTAGGGGAAGTGATGGCCATCGGCCGGACGTTTAAGGAAGCTTTATTCAAGGGGCTGCGCTCGCTTGAGGCTTCGAAGCCTTTGCGCCTTGAAGACATTTCGGACGATGAGCTGCAACGCAAACTGGCGCGGCCAAACTCCCAACGCTTTTCTTACATCACTTACGCATTGCAGCACGGCTGGTCCACCGCAGAGATTTATCGCCTATCGCGAGTGGATCCCTGGTTTCTCGATCAGCTTCAGGAAGTAATGGAGATTCAGAAAGATATCGAAGGTCGCAAGCTGGAAGAGATTTCCCCGGAGCTCTTGCGCTCCTTCAAAGAGGTCGGGCTATCGGATCGTCGTCTGGCTTACCTCACGCAAAAGTCGGAAGACGAAGTTCGCGAGTATCGAAAGAAGTTGGGCGTGATCCCGGTTTATAAACGCGTAGATACTTGCGGCGCCGAGTTTGAATCGTTTACGCCCTATCTTTATTCGACTTACGAAACCGAGAGCGAGGCCGCTCCGACCGACCGCCGCAAGATCATGATTCTTGGTTCCGGCCCCAATCGCATCGGTCAGGGTATCGAGTTTGACTACTGCTGCTGCCATGCATCGTTTGCTCTCCGCGAAGCCGGATTTGAAACCATCATGGTCAACTGCAATCCGGAAACGGTTTCGACAGATTACGACACTTCCGACCGACTCTATTTCGAGCCACTCACCTTTGAAGATGTGATGAACATCGTCGACGTCGAGAAACCCGAAGGCGTGATTGTGCAGTTTGGTGGACAGACACCTTTGAACCTCGCGATGCGTTTGCACAAAGCAGGCGTGCCGATCATCGGCACCGCCGCCGATTCCATCGACCTGGCTGAAGACCGAAAACGCTTTGGCGCGCTTCTAAACGAGCTCGGTATCCCGCAACCCGCAAACGGCATGGCCGCAACCGGCGATGAGGCGAAGAAAGTTGCCGAGCAGATTGGTTATCCGGTGTTGGTGCGGCCCAGTTATGTGCTGGGCGGGCGCGCGATGGCCATCGTTTACGACGAAGAAAGTCTGGATGAATATGTCCGCACTGCAGTGGGTTTCACTCCCGACCGCCCGGTGCTGATCGATAAGTTTCTCGAGCGCGCCGCGGAGTTTGACGTCGATGCGTTGGCCGACGCGAACACCTGTGTTATCGCCGCGATTCAGGAGCATATTGAGGAAGCCGGAATCCATTCGGGCGACTCGTCCTGCGTGCTCCCGCCCGTCCGCATCGATCCTGAGCATATCGAAACGATGCGTCACTACACGCGTCTCCTCGCGACCGCGCTCAACGTGCGCGGGCTCATGAACATTCAGTTTGCGATCAAAGACCATCGCGTCTACGTGCTGGAAGTGAACCCGCGTGCGTCGCGCACGGTGCCTTTTGTTTCAAAGGCCACTGGGGTTCCGATTGCACGAATAGCGGCGCTCGTGATGGCCGGCCAGCCGCTCGCCGGGTTTGATCTGCCGGAGAACCTTTCGGTGAATCGCTTTTTCATCAAGTCGCCGGTATTCCCGTTTGCAAAGTTTCCCGGCGTCGACCCGATTCTGAGTCCGGAGATGCATTCCACCGGGGAAGTGATGGGCGTGGGTGAAACGTTTGGCGAAGCTTATGGAAAGGCGATGACGGGCGCCGGGCTGACGCTTCCACGTGCCGGCACGGCCTTCATCAGCGTGAACGAAGCGGACAAGGGGCAGGCAGTGGTGCTGGCGCGCAAACTCGCGCGTCTCGGCTTCGAGATCATGGCAACCCTCGGAACCGCCGACCGTTTGCGAGAGGTTGGCCTGAAGGCGGAAACGGTTTTCAAGGTGAACGAGGGACGGCCGAATATCGTGGACCACATCAAACGCGGCGCGATTGCCCTCGTAATCAATACGCCCTTAGGCCGCGCGTCACACTTTGACGAGCAGGCGATTCGCCGCGCGGCGCTGCAATATAGCGTTCCCTGCGTGACTACAATGACCGGCGCGCAGGCGCTGGTCGAAGCCATCACCGCTCGTGAAACTGAGGGAACGATCAATGTTCGTTCGCTGCAGGAAATGCACTCGGCCAGTGTCGCGGCTTCATAGCAGATCCTCCCGATTGCTTTTCAGTTCGTAGGCAACGTGGGTTGACCGTCCCAATCGCCCGCGAGCGGGAGATCACCGCTTTGTCCAAAGTTAAATATTAAATCACCATTGCCGTTGCCGCTGGAGTTGATATTGTTCAGAGCCATCGTTCCGGTATTTGGATTGAAGACTCCGATCGTTGCAACCCCATCCCCATCCCAGTCGCCCGCCAATGGCAGTTGCCCAAGCGCACCAAACAGGAATGGCGGAATATCAATCGTCCCCTGGAATCCATTGCTGAGAATGAACTGCGCGATTCCATTCCTGAACAATCCCGGCGTGTCGAAGCCATCACCATTCCAGTCTCCTGCCAAAGGAGTATCGCCGTTCAGTCCGAACGTGAAGTTGAAGTTGACCGGCGGCGTGGTGTTATTCGTGTTTGGACCATTTGTCAGCAGCCACTGACCGGTCGCGGGGGTAAAGACGCCGGGCGTATCAATGCCGTCGCCATTCCAGTCTCCCGCCACCGGCAGATCGCCAGGCTGTCCGAAATTAGTCAGTGTGATCGTTGTAAACGACCTTCCGTTTGGCAACCGGAGTTGAAACTCCTGCGAGCCGGGGCGAAAGACGCCGACATCATCGACACCATTGCCGTCCCAATCACCGGTAACCGGAAGGTCTCCGGCGACACCAAAGGTGATCGTCTTGTCAGGCGCACCAGCAGTATTCGAATTGCGTAGTAGAAATTGATTGTTGGCGGGCCGGTAACCCCCAATTGTATCGTCGAAGGTGGTGGAAATTTTCGCGACAAACCCATCTGTCTCGCCGCCATTAAACTTAGTTTGGAATGCGAATGCGGTTGTCGGCAGGTCGCCGGCTGCAAAACCGGTGATGTACGCATTGCCTCGTGGATCGAGCGCTATCGCTTCGGCTTTCGCGCCGCGACCGCCAAACGTAGTCGAGTAAAGAAGCTTCGGTGTCGAGTTGTTGGAGACTGACGCCCCAACCTTGGCGAGGAAAGCGGTGCCAGTGACGCCTGCCGGAAATGGCTGTGCCACTGCCGCAAGCGGGAAGCTGTCGCCGGAAGTGGTCCGTCCAGTTACGTAAGCATTGCCGGCTGAATCGATCGCAATGCCGAGTCCCTCTTCGCCATCAGCCGACGTGTTACCGTTGGCCCCGCCGAGGAAACTGCAATAGAAGAGGGCTGTGCCATCCGCGTTCAACTTCGCCACGAAAGCTTCGCCGTTCGTTTGCGCCGAGTCGAAAGCATTTTTTAGCGGAAAAGAACCTGGTCAAGAATTACTCGCGCCAGTGATGTAGGCTCGCTGTGAAGAATCGACTGCTACTGATTCAACCCGGTCATTGATGTTGCCGCCAAAGTACGTCAGGTAAGTCAATGAATTCTCGCCCTCGGACTCAGTATCTATTTTGGCGACGAAGCCATCGAATCCTCCACCTTGAAAGTTTTCCTGGAGAGGTGGTAGCCCGGATGGACTCTTCGTCTTGAGGTCGGTCGAAGCAGTGCTGCCCACGACATAAGCGTTGCCCGAGGCGTCGACGGCCACACCTCGCCCAACATCGTCGCCCTCGCCACCCAGGTAGCTTGCGTAGAGTAGTGTGTCATTGCCTCGTTCCTGCGACGGATCAAACACGGCCACGAAAGCATCGAAGCCTTCGCCCCATGATTTTCTTGAGGACTGAAAGGCGTTCTGTGTAGGAAGATTGTTCGACGACGACGAACCGGTGATGTAGATATGGTTAACAGAGTCGACTGCAATCGCCTCGCCTAGATCGTTGCCCTGGTCCCCTTCGTTAGTGGAGGAACCGGCAAAGAAAGTCGAGTAGAAGAGACCGTTACCCTGAGCATTCAGCACCGTTACAAAGGCATCGAAGGAACGGCCTCGACCGTTGCATACACCTAAACAGTCGCGTCCTCCGTCCTGATAAGCATTGCCGGTGATAGGAAATTCACTATGGCCCAACCTATTGTCGACGACGCCGGTAATAGCCGCCTTGCCATCACTGGTTATCGCTATCGCCTCCGCTTCGACATTGCCACCAAACCCACCGTTTCCAATTAGCGTCGAGTAGACTGTGCCGGTTCCATCGGCCCGCAACTTGGTTACGAAGGCAACAACGGATACATCGTTCTGAACCGCCAGCTCGTTGTTCCTGGGGAAAGTGGAAGGAGGAGAGGTTTGCCCGGTAATGAAAGCTTCTCCGGCGCTATTGACTGCAATCCCGGACGCTGCATCAAGCAGGTTGCCGCCCAGATACGTCGAGTAGACCAGAACCGGATCGATCACCAGCGGCTTTCTTGCATCGTAACTGTCGATTTCAAAGCCGACCTCACGTTTGCCTCTCAAGACGTACTTGCCGGCGACAGTCGTGCGCCCCTGGTCGCCATCCTGATAGATCACTGGCGCGTGCTGCACTACTTCGCCGGCTTTCGTCTGAACCAGCAAATTGCCCTCGCCATCTAGCCGCAGTTCATCGGCGCCTTCGAATCTCAACCGAATCTGGGAAGGATCTGCGCCCGGCTGAACGATGAAGTCATATTCCAACTCCTGCTGCCGGCCATGCCAGAGCATGTCTATTCCTGGCCAAACCTGCTCATATCGGACCTGGCGATAAGTGGGAACGTTGCGTTGCCATTGAGACTGGTCGTTTCCTATTAAGTAATTGACCTTTCCTTCCAGCGCTTCTTGACCGTCGAGCTGTGAACCTGTCCGCGATCCCAGGAGCTTCATGCGCAAAACGCTTGATTGCCGATCGCACAGTGCGGATTGAGGGTTCCGCATTCCACAATCCGACATCTGCAATCTAAAGACGGCCTCCGTGGGAGTCAGGAAAAGTGTGTAGCCCTTGCCGCGCGAGAGAAACTTCACGCTCCGGTCGGCCTGGCCCTGATTTGGTTCGAAACTCAGCGGAAGCGCGCCGTAATTCCTTTGCGCCGCGGCGCTGTCAGCGGGCCCACCGTCTGACGCTGCGCGATTTGCGGCGACGGCGGCTGATCGCTTCGACGAGGCGTTCACGCTCGTCGCCGCCGCGCCGGGTGTTAGAGAAAGGATCAGACTCGCCAACGCCAGCATGGCCCAGACCGTGCGGAAAATATGCAATTCTAGAATCACTCTGGTTTTCATCGTTGTATGTTTTTCCTTTTGGCTGGTCCCAGTTCGTGATCGCGGCTCTTTGTTTGATTACTTTGTTCCTGACGTTGCTTCTTCTGTAGAATGCCGGTGAACTTGAGGTTCGCCGCCGCCGCCGCTGCTGATTGTCTCGAAGCACCGCTAATCTAGCGGGAAGGGGCGCGAGAATCTTTAGGAATGGCTGAGATTTTGTTGAAAGAGTTGTGAAAGCATCGTTAGAGGATTTTTTGTCGGAACCACCTGCGTAAGCGGGTGGGCCTCGTGTCAAAAAGAGGGTTAAAGTTTCAAGAGACAGCGAGAGTAAGTCAGAACCGGGAGCGGTAGCGACCGGGTGTCATACTATTTTAGGAAATGAGAAAGAGTCCACAATGCCGGTTGAGATTCGCGAACTAGTTATCCGCGCCGTCGTCGTCACCGTCAGCGACGCCTGCTCCGGCGGGAACCGTGAAGACACTTCTGGCGCAACGCTCACGCAATTGCTGCGCGGCATAGGCGCTGAGATTGTCGCTACCAAAATCGTCTCTGATGACCTCGAACCGCTCGTTGCTACGTTGCGCGAATTTGCCGACCGCAACGACGTGAACATAATCATGACCACCGGCGGCACCGGTTTTTCACCGCGCGACAATACGCCCGAAGCAACCCTCGCCGTGATCGAACGCGCCGCACCCGGCCTCTCCGAAGCCATGCGCATGGAGACGCTCAAGCAAACTCCAATGGCCATGATCTCCCGCGGCGTCTGCGGTATCCGCTCCGGCACGTTGATCATTAATCTACCCGGCTCACCCAAAGCCGTCCGGGAAAGCTTCGCCGTAATCGCGCCCGTGCTCAAACACGCCATTGCTCTCCTCGCCGGTTCACCCGGCGGCGGCTTGCACTAGCTTGTCTCTCTGGTCTTCAGGCCGAGCGACGGAGAAGTTGACACCGTGGCGACAGACTTCGCACACCTTGAATAGACGACTCGTTACACCGTGGCTAGATGGAACACTAGTAGGAGGTAGTCATGGACTTACCAATTTGCTTTTCCCATAATAGTTGGCGTAAACGAAGTGTGCGGATTTGAAGCTGCTACTCTATCTTTTCGAACCGGCTCGATTGGTCGAGGAAATGACCAGTTTTGATCGTGCGCTTAGAGCAGAAGTGGCCTTGGCGCAAGCACGACGCACTAAGACTCCAAAGAGAGATTATGGGAAAGAAAACCGTTACTAAGCCTGGAAAACCTAAAAGGACCCCAGAAGAGATCGCGAGGGAACGGATACTAAAATGGAAACAGCATCCGGAAGAGATGATTTGGGCATTACGGCATCCTCCCGGCGACGGGACGAGAAGAGTTCGTGTTCTGAGTCTCGACGGACTTGGGTTGACGACGATTCCAGAAAGCATCCTTGGCCTTAAAAACCTTGAGTTTCTCCAGTTGAAGAAGAATGATATTCGAGAACTTCCGCATTGGTTAGGAGATATCTCGACCCTTCAAGGTATCAGTCTAAGCGGTAACCAGCTTCGTACCCTCCCGCCTGAAATAGGCTCGTTGCGTAAACTTGCAGGCTTGTATTTAAGGGGAAATCAACTTGCAATGCTTCCGGCAACCCTTCGAGAGCTCTACCTGCAGGATCTCGAACTGCATGGAAATCCGGAGTTAGGTCTTCCCGACAGCATACTGGATCGGCCCGCAGAAACTATTCTTCGCTATTACTTCGAGTCGCGCGACGACAAAGGCGGACCGTTGCTTGAACTAAAGCTTCTGCTGGTCGGGCGGGGACGCGGGGGCAAAACAACATTAATTAAGCGACTTGTCGGCGAGCAGCCAAACGCGAATGAACCGGAAACGCATTCCATCGCTATTCGTGAGTTTACGCTCGGGTGTCCCAGCGGTCAGGTACAAACCCGGGCGTGGGATTTCGGAGGCCAAGAAATTCTGCATGCAACTCACCAGTTCTTTCTCACGGAGCGAAGCCTCTATCTGCTGGTGCTTGAACCGCGGAGTGGATTGGCCCAACGTGATGCGGAGTATTGGCTTAAGCTCATTGAAGCCAGGAGCGCGAGCTCTCCGGTAATTGTGGCGATGAGTTGGAGTCATGATCGCCGTTGGCGCGTAGATGAAGTGAAATTGCGCAGAAAGTTTCCTTCCATAGTCGCATTCGTTTCGACCGATGCAATGCATGGTGAAGGCATAGAGGAACTCCGGCATACCATCGTGCAGACTGTCGAGGAGCGCATGAGGGAGGTGTGGACGCCCTTCCCCAAGCGCTGGCGCGAGATCAAGAGTGCTGTTGCGGGAATGCAAAACAATTATCTCTCCTACAGGCAATATGCAAATCTTTGCGCCAAATACGGCGAGGACGACCCAGAGGCCCAAGCCGATTTGGCGACAATTCTACATTCTCTGGGGCTCGCCCTTTATTTTGGGAAGGACCCGCGACTTCACGATACACGAGTACTGAACCCCGGATGGGTGACCGGAGGTGTGTATGCCGTTATCCGTGCACCATCGGTGACAGAAAGCGACGGACAATTGATGGTTATGGACATGCCTCGCGTACTTCGAGAGGCGGAAGAGCGCAAGGTGATAAAGATTGCAGATTATCCGGATGTAACGCATCGATTTATCCTGGAGCTGATGCGCGCCTTCCAGCTATGCTATGCGAGTCAGGAAGAGAGGGGCAAGGCAGTTCGTTATCTCGTGCCTGAGTTGTTGCCAGAGTTTGAGCCGGTGATGACAGAAGTCTGGGAGAAAGGCCCGGTGCGCCTGCGCTACAGATACGACGTTCTACCTCCGGGTTTGCTCCCCCGCTTTATAGTGCGCACGCACGCGCTGAGCGATGGAGCGCCGCACTGGAGGCACGGGGTGGTCCTGAGTCATGCGGGTGCGGCGGCGCTAATCCGCGAGGAGACTGATCGCCCAGAACTGCAAGTGTTCGTCTTAGGCGGTGAAGAGGAAACACGCCAATTGTTGGTGGCAATGGTTCGTCGTGAACTGGAGTCCCTTCACGCTGAACTCAAGATGCAGCCCGTGGAAGAACTTGAACTAACCGGCGAGGCGGAGCAATGGATTAGTGTGAAGGCATTGCGCGAGGTGGAGCAGCCAGCGGAGTCCACGCAACGGTTACCCGTTCAACCCGAAGGCACCGCAAACGTAGATGTCTCGCGCGAACTCGACAAGCTAGTGCCAGGGGAGTCGCGCGCCATCGATCGCTTTCCCGGTACAGCGCCGAGACCCGTTCGAGTATTCGTCAGCTACGCGCATGAAGATGAGCGTCAGCTTAAACGCCTAGACTCAATATTAGACGTACTCGAACAGCAGCATGGGTTGAGTGCATGGCGCGATAAGCGTCGGCTGATTGCCGGCGAGGAATGGGATGCCCAAATCCGAAACAGGCTTGAGGAAATGGACATCTTCCTTTTCATAGCGAGTCAGACTTCACTGGCAAGGCGATACATCCGGGATCCAGAGCTGCGCCGTGCAAGAGAGCGCCATGAGGCGGGGGAGGTCGAGATCGTGACTGTCAAACTTGAAGCGTGTGCTTGTGACGAGGATCCTTTCCTCGGTACTCTTCAGAGGCTCGCAAGCAGATTCTCGAGCATTTCGAAAGCGGAGCCGCGATCCGAAGGATGGGAGCAGGTTCGCAAAGACCTGCTGCCAGTAATTCAGCGCGTACGCGCTAAAAAGAGAGGAATGAATATGCTGCCGCCCACTGATGCCGAGGAAGCGGTAAAGGGCTGGTAGTTAAACTGGCAGATGCGCGTGCCACAACCGGATCCGGCTTTTCGAAGACTGAAGAATCGGAAGTCGCAAATCTTCTAAGTAAACCTCAATATTTGGTTTTGATAGCTGAGAATTTCGTCGTGCGTAATGCGATGCCGGATGAAGGTAACGCGCATCCGCAACGAAGTTGCGCAAACCTTTGGCGTGGTTGCACATAACTTGGCCCAGTTACGTCCAACCTTGACGAGGTAAGGCACAACCATGACCTCGTCGAGCGCAACCTTGGTCAAGGCAGCGTTGAGCCGATAACGAATAACCTCGGCCGCGTTTCGCACGACTTCGACGGAGGATCGCGATACGCAGACGAGCGATCGCGGTACGCGAACGGGGAATCGTGTTACGCGGCGGGAATCAGCGATGTGGTTGGGGCTCCGCCAGGAGCCAAATATTTATAGACAAGGTCCCTAATCAATGCCTGAGCTCCGTAGGAGCGAAATGTCCTATGGCTCTCTTGAATATTTCGCTCCTACGGAGCTGGATGATGGTAGAAGGGGCGGTTGCTACAAACATTGCGCTCCTGCGGAGCGGGTTGTGGTTGAAAAGGTAGTTGCTATAAACATTGCGCTCCCACGGAGCGGGATGATGGAAGAAGGGACGGTGGCTATAAACATTGCGCTCCTACGGAGCTAAGATAACTGAGCGAACTGCTTCAGCGACCTTGTGAGCGAACTCTTCGTTGACAAGGATCGCGTGCGCGCTTAAGATTTTCGCGATCTCCCGAATTTGCTTTCGCCTTCATTCTTAACAACCTAGTTTCGAAACACGATGCTGTTCCAGGCAACGACCGAGCTCGCCGCGGCTGCAACTGTAAACACGTCTACGACTGCTAACGTCGGCGCGCCGATCACTGCTTACTGGCCGGTGATGATCTTCTTCGTCGTCGCAGTAGCGTTTCCAATTCTTCCGGTGGTGCTCGGCAGGTTTCTGCGTCCGGCAAAATGGGGGAAGGCAAAGATGCGGCCTTACGAGTGTGGCATCGATCCGAAAACTGACGCCCACTCGCGGTTTACGGTTCGTTACTACATAGTGGCAATGTTGTTTTTGATTTTCGACGTGGAGACGATCTTTCTCCTGCCCTGGGCGATCATCTTCATGGGCGAAGATTTTTCGTTCACTAAGTTTGCGCTGATTGAGATGTTTGTTTTCATCGGTATCCTGATTGTTGGTTACTACTACGCCTGGCGGAAGGGTGCCTTAGAGTGGGCGTGATCGCCCGCCGAAAGTCCAATGTCCAAGGTCCAAAGTCCAAGGTCCTTCGAGTTGGGGTTGAATCGGATCGCAGGCATGACCTTTGGACGTTACGAACTGACTTTGGACATTGGACCTTGGACCTTGGACTTTGGACTAAGACATGGCTGAACACGAAGACGGTTTTCTGCTGACACGATTCGACACGCTGATGAACGCGGTGCGGCGCAGTGTGGGCGCGAAGGCTGTCGACATGGCGGCGCCGGTGGTCAACTGGGCGCGCAAGTCTGCGCTTTGGCCCATGACATTCGGACTTGCGTGTTGCGCGATCGAGATGATGGCAACGGGCGCCGGGCGTTTTGATATCGACAGGTTTGGCGCCGGCGTGTTTCGCCCAAGTCCGCGGCAGAGTGATCTGATCATCATCGCGGGGACGGTCACGTTGAAGATGGGGCCAGTGGTGCGGCGCGTATACGAGCAGATGCCGGAGCCGAAGTGGGCGATTGCGATGGGCGCGTGCGCTTCGACCGGTGGACCATTCGATTCTTATTCAACGATGCAGGGAGTCGATCGCTGCATACCGGTTGACGTTTACATCCCCGGCTGTCCACCGCGTCCCGAGGCATTGCTTTATGGGCTGATGCGTCTGCAGGACATCATCATGCGCGAAGCGCCCTCGGCTTACATATTCGAATCTGACGGGACGGTACATCGCCAGCAGGAATTCGGCGACGATGATGGGTTAACTCCGAGTGCGGAATCGGACAAGGTTGTGGTAACCGCGTAAGCCGTTCCTCGGTTACATCGTCATCAACTAACTGTAGGGGCACGGCATGCCTTGCCCCTGTTTTTTGCTCCATCATGGAGCCGTCGTGGGTCGAGAAATTCAGAACCGGGAGCGGTAGCGACCGGGTAGCTGCTCGACGTAATAAACCGAGCGATCAAAACGTTTGCTAGAGTCTAATTTAACTTGAATGGTTGACCCGGTCGCTACCGCTCCCGGTTCTGAATTATTCGACCCACGAGGTAGGGCGTATCGTCACCAGCGTTAAGCCCGCCCGCCACCAGCCTCAGCTCACCCGCCCTGTAATTGAAGCTCAACCAGTTTCGTCATCTCGAGGGTCAGTGCCTCTTTGTCCTTGAACAAATCCCAGACCTGACCGGAAACTGGCTGTTCGCTGGTCAAGACGATTTTCCGAATGAAACGAAAGCGGTCGTTTGGACTCGGATGCGTGTCGTCCTCGCTGGTCTTGCGATTCAGGGTTTCTTCCACCATCGACTCCACCTCAGGATTCTCGGTCACTTGCAGTCCGTATAGATTTTGCAGAGCTCGCTGCGAGCTTGCTGACTCGTTGATCTCCATCTCAGCTGCCAGTTGGAATTCGACACCCTTCCTGACTACATGCTTCAGTCCTTCCTCGAAAGCGCCCGGGCCATATTTCGACGCGGCGACCCGGTCGGCCAGAACCTCCTGCAGCCTGGTGGCGCCGTGACTGATGCGCCTGAATATGAAGTGATAAACTCTGAGAAACTGGAAAGCGATATTCCACCAAACAGCTTGTCCGCTCGCAGCCATCGCGTAGCCAAACTTCATCATGTCCGCATTAACTCTTAACGCGATGTCGCCGCCGGCTGTATCGCGATGTGAAAAGTGTCCGTATTCGTGGGCAAGCACGGCGCGAAAACCATTCTGGGGAAAGTCATTCAAAATCCCAACGCCGACAATCAGAATTCTCTGCGCCCGATCTTGTGAACGTTCCCGGTAACTTCCTTTCTCGTAGACTGCCAGATCTGTGCCTGGCGTGACCCGGATCTCATCCACTGGCCGAGTGCCAACTGCCTCAGCGACGGTGCGCGTCAGCTCCCAGAGTCCCGGCGCTTCCTCATACGTTAGGCTTCTCCCCGGATCCTCGCTCTCAATCTTTATGAACAAGGTGCGAATCATCTTATAGACGGTGACGATGGCCGCGATACCGAGAATTAGAACCAGCTTGATGGGAATTCGCCCGAGCATCAGGAAGGCGTAGGTGACCGAGGCCGCGACGGCGATGACCAGGAAAATAACCACCGGCATCGAGATGTAGTAATAAAAGCCCGCGAGGTTTATCAGCGACTTATACCACCGCCTGAGCGAGATATCAGAACTGCTGGCGCCCTCAGTCGGGTCGGCGGTTTCGATCGAACGCAGGGTTTTCCTGGACATCAGTTTTCCAATCCCGAAGAGCAAACCAAGCCCGACCACCCAGGCGCCGACAAGGTAGAGCGAATAAGTGGCGTAACGCCACACGGTCGCGCGCGTGCGAATGCCGGCATCGTAGAACCGCTGCGCAACTTCGTGTGGTAGTCCCAGTCTTTCAGCCTCCTTCATTTCATTCTCTGCGATGATCCAACTTTCGTCGGTCGCTGCGAGTAGAGCGCTGTAATAGTGAGTCACCATGACGCCGGGATACCTGGCAACGAGTTGTTCGGTCACCCGTCGAAACTCGTTGAGGTCGTCATGTTCCAACGCCAGCTCGCCCAACACGGTTAGATAGTCGATATCGTCTCCACTCTTCGGCAAACGGTTAGCTTCCTTCGCGAGGGCGAAGGCACGCCGTTTCTCCGTTGGTGAGCCTTCCTTGCCCTCACCTGGATAAGCCAGGACAGTAGCTAAGCTGATCAGGTTTTCGGGCGAGCGGTTCTCCTGCAGCGCCTGCTCCAAAAGGGCCATCCCTTCGCTCGTTTTTCCCTGACCGATTAGTGAAAAGCCAAGGCGACGCAGAATGTCATCAGATTGCGGTGCTTTCCGAAGCGCCGATTCGTACAGGCGCGCTGCTTCATCGAAGTTGCCCGCATCCATGGCAGTGGTGCCGGCTTTGAAGTCATCAATCGCCTTCGGCGAGATGGCTTCAATTCGGGTCCAGATTTCTGCCTCTTTCGCCATGTCGCGTGAGGTTGATTGAGCGGAAACGGTCACGGTCAGCAGAATCGTAAACAAGAATAAAACAAGCAGTCGTGCAGGCATGTCGGGGGAAATCCTTTCGGAGTTGAATCCGTTGAACTGTCCTGGTTTTTAGAAAACCGTGATCGGGAGTCAAGGCGAAGTCGGGTAACTTCGGGTGCATTGTGGAGACTGAAAGCGCTTCGGTCAAGCCAGTCGGGAGTTGGCGATGGTGCAGTTTGAAAGTAGAACTGTTCTTCCTAGCTTTGCCTCAAAATCTATTACTAATCTACGCGGCAGCGATCTCATTAGCACCATGGCTTAAGCCCGGTGATCAATAGACGTCATTTCCCCGACCAACCGTTTCAATGATTTCCCGCGCCTCGGTAAACCGTTAAAACGGTTCGTGGTAGTTGAGGTACTTCTGGATCACCGGGCTGAAGCCACGGTGCTAATGAGATCGCTTCGCGAAAGTTCCAACCGCTGGCGACTTTTGAGGCAAAGCCGTTCTTCTTCGCGAAACTTGGAACGGATCATCCGATTGGTTCGCAACCAGCAGGGGTGACGATTACAATCGCCCGCGAGCGAATCCCCAAGCGGCCTTTTAACTAATAGACTTTCTTTTCTAACCCTTGGAAGAAAAATCGATCCCCCTCCGTCTAATGTTGGTTAGGACAAGACGGAGGAATGGATGGAGCAGCGCGCGGTGATGGCCGAAGCAACTATTGACGACCGCGTTATCGCAGCCTGCCAGAGGGGTGACCGCGAGGCTTTCCGTGAGTTGTTTGAAGCCTACAAAGATAAGGTCTTTTCAATTGCCGTCTATTCCCTGGGCGGCGATCAGGCGGCCGCGAGCGATGTGTCGCAACAGATATTTCTCAAACTGATTAATTCAATCCGGCAGTTTCGGGGTGACTCAGCCTTTACCACCTGGCTGTATCGCCTGGTAGTCAACGCCTGTATCGATGAACAACGCAAACGCGGCCGATTGATTCAATTGGCTGATGCTCCGATCACAGGACAAGAGGAGAGGCGGCCGCAGGAAAGACATTTCGCGCGGCTTGAAGTATCAGAGCAGGTGCAAAACGCGATCAATGAGCTGACACCAAAGCTGCGCATGCCGATTCTTTTGAAATATGGCGAGGGACTTTCCTACGAGGAGATTGCCGAAGTTCTGGAATGTTCGATGGGTACGGTTTCATCGCGGCTCAACCGTGGGCATCAAAGCCTGGCGAAGAAACTGTCGCACTTGCGGGCGGAAGTTTGAGCAGGTAGGACAGCCATTCCTGTCTGTCCATGTGACTTGTGAGAATGGTGTTGCACTTACCAGGCTGAGAACAGAGGGACAGGCAAGAATGCCTGTCCTACCGGGAGTTTTAGGAGACTTAGATGGTTTCGAAGCACGTTAATGAAGAGTTGTCGGCATATTGCAACGGGGAGCTGACGGCGTCGGAGTCGCAGCAGGTAGCCGAGCACCTAATCGGCTGCACCCAATGTCGTGCCGACTTCGAACAGATCAAGTTGGGAGTGAAACTCGCCGGGCAGATACCGCAGCTTGCGGCGCCCGCATCGCTCTGGACCAACATTGAAGCGCAATTGGATGCCCAACTTGATGCGCCGCCGAAGGCGTCAGAACAGTTCTCGAGGAAGGATGGGCAAACTCGTTCCAGCTGGCGGCCGTGGTTCGCAGCAGTTGCGGCTGGGTTGATCCTGGCGATCGGCATAGGCGCCTTTTTGATTTACACGCGCGAGTCGCGCCCGTTTTGGGAAGTTGCGCGCCTTGATGGAGCTCCGCGAGTTGGTTCTTCGAGAATCAGCGATAAAGGCCAGCTGGCGGTTGGAGAATGGCTGGAAACTGATGGCGCTTCGCGCGCGCAAATTGAAGTCGCGTCGATCGGCCACGTGGAAGTTGATCCAAACACGCGCGTCCGTCTTGTCGAAACAAAGCCGACTGAGCACCGGCTCGAACTCGCGCGCGGCCGCATGAGCGCGAAGATTTGGGCGCCGCCACGGCTGTTTTTTGTTAACACGCCCTCCGGAGTCGCGGCGGATCTGGGTTGCGCGTACACGCTTGAAGTGGACGATCGCGGCGCGAGCTTGCTGAAGGTCACTTCGGGTTGGGTGGCGTTGCAACTGCGAGAAATTGAATCAATTGTGCCGGCGGGGGCGTCTTGCGCGACCCGGCCCGGGATTGGTCCAGGCACTCCATATTTTGAAGACGCTTCCGAAACCCTTAAGGCTGCGCTCGCCAAGCTTGATTTTGATGAGTTAACAGAAGATCAGCGAGCCGCGGTTTTGAATCAGGTGATTGCAGGCTCGCGCCCGCGCGATACGCTCACGCTCTGGCATCTGATGTACCGGGTCCATGGACCACAACGTGAGCGCGTGTTTGAGCGGATGGCGCTCCTTGCGCCGCCGCCGAAAGAGGTGACGCGCGACGGCTGCTTGCGGCTCGATGAGAAGATGCTGCATTTGTGGAAGGGTTATTTGGAGAATAGCTGGAGCGGCAATTCAGGATTCAAGAAAGCGTCGGTGAAGGGCAGTAAGCCCTGGACGCTTGGTGGACAATGAGGCAGGCAGTGGTCAGTGGTCAGTAATAAATGGGAAGGAGCAAAGTAATGTCAGAAGAATTACTGCATCGCAATATGCGCAAACGACTTTCCACACGAAGAGCGGTTTTCACGGTTGCGCTGGCGACCGCCGTGTCGCTCAGCTGTGGTCAGCAGGGTCGTTCTCTTGCAAAGTCGGACGGTCCCGGTTCGGCCGGAGCCGTGCCGGCCAGGGTTATGATCGTGTCTGACAAAGAACCCGGTGAACCTTTGATCATTTCCGGAACGATTTACGCGCCGGACGGTCGCACGCCGCTGGAAGGGATTAATCTGTTCGTCTATCAAACTGACGCTACCGGTGTTTATTCGACTGGGGGAAACAACGGCGACAACCGGGATACGCGCATTCACGGCGTGGTGCGCAGCGGGGCTGATGGCCGCTACGAGATTCGAACAATCAAGCCGGGTTCATATCCAGCGAGCCGCAATCCCGCACACATCCACGCCTATGTTTCTGGTCCGGGCTATCCTGAGTATTGGATCGATGAATATCATTTCACCGATGATCCATTTGTTACCGATGAAATGCGCGCCAAAGCCGGCACGGGAAACTTTTCCTCGATTCTCAAGTTGACGCGCGGCGCGGACCGTGTGCTGCGGGGCGTTCGAGATATCAAGGTTGAGCGTTGCACGCGAAATTGTACGGGGCGGTAAAGTTCAGTGGCACAGCCGCGTAGCGGCGAAATGTTTATAGTCGAGGACACGCACCTGTGGGTTTTCGTTTTGGGAGAAAAACGCTCGCCTTTTTGGCTCCCAAAACGAAGAATTCAATTTAGGGTTCAGGTTGTAGCTGTCGGATTGGAAGCACAATCAGGTGTGAAAGCGGCGCTGGCTGAGCACGTGGGAACGTCGGCGGAAACAGTTATCGAGTTCTTTTATTTTGGCGGCGCTACCAGAAATATCATCCTTCTTTTGACCGCCGGCCTGATTGCTTCATCTCTGGTTGTTTGGAGACTGAGCGGAGAGCGAGACCCACTGAAAGAAGATGAGAACAATTCGTAAGGTATTGAAATGGATTTTTATCGTGCTGGCATGCGCATTTGTGATCGCACAATTCTGGCGGCCGGCGCGGACTAATCCTGCCATTGATCCAGCGCAGGCAAGCGAGGCGCACCTGGTGCTGACGCCACCAGTAGCTGCGATCCTTGATCGGTCGTGCAACGATTGTCATTCGAACAAGACGAGCTGGCCCTGGTACACAAACGTCACACCGGTTTCCTGGTTTATCGTTAACCACGTAGACGAAGGCCGCAGGCACATGAATTTTTCCGAGTGGGGCAAACTCCAACCAAACCAGAGAGAGAAGAAGCTCCAGGAGATTTGTGAAGAGGTGGAAGACGGCTACATGCCCTTGCCTACCTACACGCCTTTGCACCCGGGCTCAAAGCTTTCGCCGGACGATGTGAAGGCGCTTTGTGACTGGGCGAATGCTGAGCGCGCGCGAATGGCAGGCAAGTAGGATCAGCGGCACCGGTGCATTTTGAAAGTTGAACAGCCCTTCTTTGCGAAACTCTGTGTCTGCCTTGGCCGACTTTGCGGTGTCTCTTCAAGTTAACCGCAAAGAACGCGAAGGTTTCGCAAAGAACGCAAAGTTGAACGGCAGCAGTACTGGATTAGGCCCTAGATGTTTGCGAGGTGGCGCGTATCGTTAATGGCAAGCACGCGCACGAATCCATCGCTTCTCAAATCAAAGCGCGCGAGTCCACAGTTTTGTGTGGCGATCCAAACAGGTTTCAGGTTGGGTGAGTCGAGCGCGCCCATGAGGTGAAGGATCAGGATGCAAATGGTTCCCGTGTGCGTGAACAGCGCAATGCGACCGCCCCGGTGTTTTTGAATGGTTTCGTCGAGCGTAGTCGCTGCGCGATCCAACATTTGCCTGTAGCTTTCGCCACCCAGTAAGACGTGATCGAAATCGCGTTGTAAAAGGGCCTGATATTGTTCAGGGTGTTGCGCGGCGGCCTCCGCAAAAGTCAATCCTTCCATTACGCCGACACTGCGTTCACGCAACGCGTTTGTAGTTATCAGCGGAGCCTTGGTTAGGGTCGCCAGGGGACCTGCAGTTTCAACTGCGCGACGCAAATCACTTGAGTAAACCGCATTCACCCTTTCCCCTGCGAGCGTTTTCGCGGTAGCTTCCGCCTGCTTACGTCCGAGTATGGAAAGCGGCGTGTCGGTGTGTCCACCAAAACGGCCTTCAGCGTTTCCTTGCGACTGGCCGTGGCGAACCAGAATGACGTGGGTGGACGAAGACATTAGTTTCGAGTTCCGAGTTTTGAGTTCCGAGTTTCAAATCCAGCGAAGTAGAAACCCGAAACTCGGAACTTGAAACTCGAAACTAGTAAGCCGCGAAGGCTTTTGACCAAGCTCAATCAAGTGAACTTTCAAATCAGAAATCCTAAGTCATAACTCAGAGCTTTTAACCTCCGCCAATAGCTCGGTTGGTGCTTTTCTTCCTAGTGGAGTTTGATCAAAGTCGCGGTCAAAGCTAACGATACGCAAGTTGTTTTGTTCAGCAACTACATACTGGTAGGCATCGTCGAAATCGAGACCGAACCGATCCATCGCCTTGGTCACTAAAACGGTTTCTTCTGGACGATTGGTCAGTAACTCAATGGCCCCATGCAAGACTACATCATCAACGAAGTCAACGAGCGTCTGAGGACGGTTAAATCGCGTCAGGATTATGCAAATGGAATGAAAAGAAAAGTCTGTGATGAAGATCTGATCTAAGGGGATTCTGTCGAGAAGCTCACCAACATTTTCAGCCTTGTTCTGCCCCAGAAGACGCTCAAGCCAGATGTTAGTATCAAACAGGTACATCAATCGCCGCGCCACTCCAACGCCTTCTTTTGAAGCTCTATCGAACTGTATTGTTCGCGGAAGTCGCTTAGGGCGCCAGCCCAGGTTTGCTTCAACTTCCTACCTGATCTGCTAGAAAACGTTTTGCGATCTTCGTCGAACGCTGTTTGATCATGACCGCCGCTCCGCCCCGCGTCTTCGATTCTCTTAGCATGAATGAGCATGTTTACCGCTATCCGCATAAGAATAGTTCGGCGCTCCGCTTTGTCCCTATCAATTGGCAACCACCGCCAAAACCTGATTAGCAAAGTCTCCTGGAGTTCCTGCCAGGTGGTGTAGCTTGACTGCCGATACGTATCGAAGACACGTCGGCACGCCACTTCCAGATCCGAGAGAAACTCAGGGTCATTTAGAGCGCTATTCTCGTGAAGCAGGTATTCTACGAAGCTACGGACCTTCTCCCGAGAGTCGGATGGCAACTCGCGAACTATGTCTTCGAGCGATCTTTGGTCGGAACTCATGGTTTACTCGGAATAAAGTTTAACTCCCGCTTTGTCTAAGCCGCAATAGCTTCGGCTTTCATTTTTTCGGCCTGGTCATGCGAGACGAGCGCCTGAATGATTTCGTCGATGTTTCCCTGCATCACCAGATCGAGCTGATGAATGGTGAGACCAATGCGATGGTCGGTGACCCGGTTTTCTTTGAAGTTGTAGGTCCGAATCTTTTCGGAACGATCGCCTGAACCCACCATTGAACGCCGCTCGCTCGCCAGCGCGTCGTGTTGCTCGCGTTCAGCCATTTCCTGCAAACGCGCGCGCAGAACTCGCATGGCCTTCTCGCGGTTTTTTATTTGCGACTTTTCGTCCTGCATAGATACGACGGTGTTCGTCGGCAGGTGAGTGATGCGAACTGCGGAGTAAGTAGTGTTCACTGACTGTCCGCCTGGGCCGGAGGAGCAAAACGTGTCGATGCGAAGTTCTTTAGGATCGATCTTGACGTCAACTTCTTCCGCTTCAGGAAGCACTGCGACCGTGATTGCGGAAGTGTGAATTCGACCGCTGGCCTCAGTTTGCGGCACGCGCTGCACGCGATGTACCCCTGATTCGTGTTTGAGTTTGGAGTAAACCTTTTCGCCTTCGATCAAAGCGATAGCTTCCTTGAATCCCCCGATTCCCGATTCTGATGCATCGAGAACTTCAAACTTCCAACCCTGTCGTTCGGCGTATCGCCCATACATTCGGAGCATTTCGGCAGCGAACAGGGTAGCTTCGTCGCCACCGGTGCCGGCGCGAATTTCGACGATGACGTTTTTCTCGTCGTTGGGATCGGAAGGTACCAGCAGCAGCTTCAAGTCAGTCTCGCTGGTCTCCAACTTTTTCTGCAGTGTTTCGACTTCCAATCGCGCCATGTCGCGCATCTCGTCGTCATCAGCAATCTCAGCCAGCTCACGCGCTCCGTTCAACTCCTCTGTGAGAGCTTTCCAGGCGTGATACTGGTTCACGATTTCGCCCAGCGTTCGATGCTGGCGCGCAGCTTTAGTGTAAGCCGCCTGATCGGCGAGCAACTCGGGTGCGGAGAGCTCGTTAGCGAGTTCTTCGTAGCGCGCTTCAATTTGTTCAAGTCGTTCTAACATGGCAATTAGTTCGGAGTTCACGCTTCAGGCGTACACCAGCCTGGAGGCCGTACTCTGAGTCCTCTTTAAGATAACGGCGCGAGCGCCGGCTCGCCGCTCGTCGGTTCCAATTTCAATGATTCCTTCAACGCTTCCAGAGCCACCTCGAGTTGTTGGTCGTCCGGCTCCTGGGTGGTGATATTCTGCAGCCACACGCCGGGGCGCGTTATCAGTTTAAAAAACCAACCGCTCTCTTTCTTCGCAGAAAGGCGAATGATCTCGTAAGAGAGTCCTGCTACTAAAGGCATCAGCGCCAGGCGCACGCTAAAATTGAGCAACAACGAATCAAACTTGATGAGAGAGAACAGGACGATAGACACAATCATCACTACCATTAGAAAACTTGTGCCGCAGCGCGGATGCTGTCGCGGTTGCGGTCGTGCGCTTTCCACTGTCAGCGGCAGACCCGCTTCCCAGGTAAACACTGTCTTATGTTCAGCGCCGTGATACTGAAAGACTCGCCTGATGTCTTTCAGCAATGAGAAGCTGAAAATCATAATCAGGAAGAACGTCATTCGAATCACGCCGTCGACCAGGTTGAAAGAAATCGACGGGCGCACGGGATGGAGATAGCCACGAACCGAAGTCCAGGCTCTGGAGTACCACGCAGGTTCTGTCGCTGCCGCCGTGGGGTCGGCTCCGGCAGTTGGATTAGAAGCTGCAGCGGCGCCGCTTTCGGGTGATGCGCTCTGCGCAACGGGCGCTGTGGCCCAGCCGGCGCCGATAAAGAGGGCATTGGTCAACAGCAATGGCGCGGCCACGAATAGCAAAATGTTGAAAATGATCGCAAAGACTATTGAGCCGGCGGCTGCCGCCGTGCCGCCCTTCTTCAGTTCATCTTTCGGACGCTTCTCGGTGGGAATAGGAAAGAGGCCGGGCATCGCGCCGGTGATGCCGGCAAAGTCGCCTTCGCCCTCAATCACGGCGGGAGTCAACGCTACCTGGACTTCCCTGGCTTCCGCTTCCTGTGCGTCGCCAAACGCCTCGTTAGCGGAATAGTTAAGGGCCTTGATTCCCAGTCCCATCGATTGAATCAGCACGGCACTGCCGCGCAGCACGGGAAGGTTTAGCAGCGGATACTTGTCGCTCCACTTCGGCAACCGCGCCGAAATGTTGACGATCGTACCGTCCGCTTTCCTCACGGCCACAGCATAGGCGTTTGGAGTGCGCATCATCACGCCTTCAATCACCGCCTGACCACCGACTATTAGATCTCGTTCGTTAGTGCTCAATGGTTTCTTCCTCTCGCAGGACAGGCATTCCTGCCTGTCCATGTTTGGAAAGATGGACAGACGGGAATGTCTGTCCTGCTTCTATGCCTGATAAGAATAACGCCGGCGTTTTGATCTCGGTCGCAGCGTGTGGGATACACGAATAGCGACCGACGATTTCTCGCCGGCGTCTGGATTCGAAAGTTTAGCTAGTGCCTAAAACTCAAGCGTAGTCCTCGTAGGCTTACTGAGTCGCTGTGGTCGTTTCGGCCGGAGTCTTCTTGCCGTAGCGCTTGTTAAAGCGATCGACGCGCCCTGCGGTATCCACGAGCTTCTGCTTGCCGGTGAAAAAGGGATGACACGCGGAGCAAATTTCCACGTGCAGGTCGCCATGCTTAGTGGAGCGCGTCTTAAAGCTTTCGCCACACGCGCAGGTAACCGTGATTTCCTGATATTGCGGATGAATTTCTGGTTTCATGATTCTCTCTGACCCTTACCGGTAGACAACTAAAATGCTGCCATTTACAAACGAGCTATGATAGGGGCACGCGCACGGCATCGTCAAGTTGCTCAACCACTTCGAACCCTCCTTCGTCGTTGCTAAATTCGCCGGACAAGTTGGTTGACAGTAATTTAACGCCATGCTTAAATCCATTTCTGCCGACCTTTTGTAATTAGCTTTTACATAACGATCAGAACCGTTAGCGCGATCCCGAAGTGATTCGCACTGTTGGTCAGAGTGTGGTTATCAGAACCGAAAGCTGATGGCGGACGAAAACGACAAGCTGAAGGAACCTGAAGACGCTCCCGCGACTGAGTCGCCGGATGTGCCTGGTGTAATCGTGCCTGCAGGCTCCACCGGCACGCCGCCGGCCTCCGCCATTCCCGACGCCGGTGAGGTGGCCGGAGCCGACGAGGAAAAGGCGGCGATGGTCGAGCAGGCCAAGTCGCGCGTTGCAGCCGTCAAAGAATCTCTTGCCGAAAAAGCCGCGCAGCCGGCCTCAGGCGCGGCGACTCCCGGCGTTCCCAAACCTCCCGTCAAGAAAAAAGAAGAAGGACCAAAACCCGTCGATGCTTCCGGTCACAGCCTGGTCAAGAAGCTGAAGTCGCAGTTTGACGGAGCAGTGCTCGAGGCAGTCGAGTTTATCGGACAAATTTCTATTCGCATCGACACCGCACGCATAGTCGAAGTTTGTGATTTTCTTCGACGAGATCAGGAGACCCCGTTCAACTATCTTTCTGATTTGACTTGCGTCCACTACCCGATGAATCGGGAAGCTCCGCTGGAGATCGTCTATAACCTGCTTTCGATTAAACGAAACGAACGTGTGCGATTGAAGGTCGGTACCACTGAAAAGGGCAGCGTTGAAAGCGTGACGGGTGTCTGGCCGTCGGCGAATTGGATGGAGCGAGAGGTTTATGATCTTTTCGGAGTCAACTTTAGTAATCATCCCGACTTGAGAAGAATCCTGCTGCCCCCTGATTGGATCGGTTATCCGCTCCGGAAAGACTATGCGCTTGAGTTTATTGAAAACGAGTGGACTGAAAGACACTTGCCCGAGATGACCGATGTGCAGCGTGAACAGTTGGAACAAAGACGTGCGTACGGTCTTGAGATACTTTCTGTACCGCAGGAACGCATGATGCGAGAGATCTTCCAGGGCGATAATGAAGTGATGCCGAAGGATAAGTAATTGCTGATTTCGGATTGCCAACTTCCGATTGGCTTCTTGATTCGCAGGTGGTTTCAATCGGAAATTGGCAATCGGCAATTGGAAATGTCATGACTCCAAAAGAGATTGCCGCCCAGTATGAAGCGAAAGTTTTTGAAACGCCGGAGGCGGCGAAGGTGGCTGGATTTGTATTAACTGAAACAATGAAGCCACGAAATGTCTGGAATAAGGCTAGCGCCGCGCTGGCGATCGTTACGAAGCTCCTGGATAAGCGCACTGCAGGCGAAGCAACGGAAATTGGTTTGATTATTGAACCATGGAGCGTGACCGGCTGTTATGTTCCCACTGAACCAGCGCCGGCGGCAGCTTGAGAATCAGTGATCAGTGGCCAGTGGCCAGTGATCAGTGATCAGTGGCCAGTCCCAATGACCGCCGAACACGATGATCGAAACCGAAGACCGACCAGTGATCACTGACGACCGAAGACCAACAACTGACCACTGGCCACTGACAACTAGCCACTGACAACTGACCACTGATATGCATCAGGTAGAGATCGCCACAACTCAAGAGACGCTGCTCGACAGCCCGGAGATGGTGCTCAACATGGGCCCGCAGCATCCGTCTACTCACGGCGTGCTGCGCATCATCCTGAGGCTCGACGGCGAAACTGTGATCGATCTCGATTGCGACGTCGGCTATCTCCATCGAGGGATGGAGAAGATTGCCGAGAATCGCATGTACACGATGATCGCGCCCTACTGGGATCGGCTCGATTACATCGCGGCGGTATCAAACGGGTTGGTTTGGGTGGAAACAGTGGAACAGATGATGGGCCTGGTTGTTCCGCCGCGCGCCCATTACCTGCGAACTATTCTTACGGAACTCAATCGTATTGCTTCTCACTTGCTTTGGCTGGCCACCCATGCACTGGACATTGGTGCCGTTACCGTCCTGTTATGGGCGTTTCGCGAGCGCGAAGAGATTCTAAAGATTTTTGAACGACAATTCGGCGCGCGTTTGACGTGTCACGCGTGGCGAGTGGGAGGCATGCCGAATGACGCTTACGACGACTTTGAATCCGACGTGCGTCGCTTCGTCAGCAATTTTCCCAAACGCCTCGATGAATATGAAACGGTGCTTTCGGAGAATCGCATCTGGCTCAGCCGCACAGTCGGCATCGGCGTGATTTCGGGAGAAGAGGCGGTGGCGATTGGTTTGTCTGGGCCGGCTTTGCGCGGTTCCGGTGTCGCCTGGGATGTGCGTAAGTCGCGGCCTTATGCGGCATATGCCGACATGGATTTTGATATTCCGCTGGGAGAAAACGGCGACACCTATGATCGATACCTCGTTCGACTAGAAGAAATGCGACAGTCGCGCCGGATCATTGATCAGGCGATGGACAAGCTTCCTGATGGTCCGGTAAATGCGAAAATCCCAAAGATCGTGAAGCCGCCGGTGGGCGATTACTACCATTCCATCGAAGGACCGAAAGGCGAGATCGGTTGCTATTTGGTTTCTGACGGCACTGCGCAGCCCTGGCGGGTGCGCGTGCGTCCACCATCGTTCATTAACCTGCAGGCGCTCAAACAAATGTGCGTGGGCCATCTGGTCGCGGATGTGGTAGCGATCATCGGAACGTTGGATATTGTGCTGGGTGAAATTGACAGATAATGTTTTCTCTGTGCGACCGCTCGGTTCTCTGAGTCTTTGTGGTAAGTCAGACTTCGAAAACATTCACCACAGAGACACAAAGAACACATAGGACGCACAGAGAGCTGGAAATCGGAGACGTTGATTGCTTTTTTTTCTCCCAATCGACTTCATTAATGATCTGCTGCTGAAGTTTTTCAGCGCCGACATGGTGAACTATGTCGTATGGCCGTTCATTCAGGTTGTGCTGGTGATTTCGCTGGTTACGGGCTGGGTGGCCGCCGCAAATTATCTGGAAAGAAAAGTCTCGGCGTTTATGCAGGCGAGGCTCGGACCAATGCGCGTAGGGCCGTGGGGAATTCTTCAGCCCATCGCTGACGGCATCAAGCTTTTGACTAAGGAAGATTTCATTCCTGACAAAGCGGATCGCTGGATCTTCTTTATTGCTCCCTACATCGCGGTCGCAGCGGCGTTCATAGTTTTCGTAGTCGTTCCTTTTGGTCCTGACTGGGCCGTAATTGCAGACATTAACATCGGCCTCCTGTTTGTGCTGGCGGTTTCAAGTGTGGGAGTCCTGGCGCTGATTCTCGCCGGCTGGTCTTCAAACTCCAAGTATTCGCTGCTCGGAGCGCTGCGATCGAGCGCGCAAATGATTTCCTACGAGGTGGCGATGGGTCTGTCGTTGATTGGGGCCCTGATGTTTGCGCGCACGCTGTCTCTCTCCAGTATCGTCAGCGCGCAAAGCGGCGATTCGATCTGGTTCCTGGTTTATCAGCCCCTCGGATTCCTGGTGTTCCTCGTTAGCGGCATTGCGGAAAACAATCGTGCTCCGTTTGATCTGCCTGAAGCTGAATCAGAATTGGTCGCGGGTTTCCATACGGAGTATTCAGGGTTTCGCTGGTCGCTCTTCTTCATGGCTGAGTATGCGGCGATGGTGGTGGTCTCGGCAGTGGCCGTCACGGTCTATTTGGGTGGTTGGTATTTTCCTTTCGTTTACCAACTGACCGAAGCGAAGGGTTACCACAATCTCTATGTTATAGTCAGCCTCCTGGTCTTTATTGGTAAACTGTCGGCCATTCTCTATCTGTATTTCTGGTTGCGCTGGACGTTGCCGCGCTTTCGTTACGACCAATTGATGGACATCGGTTGGAAGTGGTTGATTCCGGCCTCGCTGATCAACATTGGAACCTCGGCGATCTCAATCTTCGTGGTCCAGGCGCTCAACGGCTGGCGCGGACTGAAGACAATCGAGTCGCTATCCGGCGGACTGAACCTAACCGGAACCGGAAAGGGCGTGATGATCGTGCTGGGGCTGGTCGGGCTTGGTGTTACTGGTCTGCTGCTGGGTCGGATTAACTGGCGTTCGCGAGATTTCAATTTGAAGAGTCAGCGGCGAAACATCAAGCTGGTAAACATCCCGCAGGGCAAGCCGGCCGTGCCCGTGGTTGCGAGCGAAGGCTGAGTCATTGCCAATTGGCAATTGCCCACTGAAAGCAGCGAGGTCTCGACGCAGAGGCTGACTTGAAATCGGCAATCGAAAATCGGAAATCGGAAATGTAATTATGCCTTTAGTTAAAGTTCCAAAACCCAGGTTCATCGAAAAGATCCAGCGCTTTTTCATGGTTGACCTCCTGCGAGGTCTGAAGCTCACGCTCAAATACAATATTGGGGCAATGACCGGCGCCGACCCGGTCGCAGGCAAGGGCATTTACACCGAACAGTATCCCAAGAATCGTCCCGACGTCGCGCCGCGTTTTCATGGCGCGCCGCGATTGAACATGGACCCCGAGACTCACGATACGCTTTGCATTGCCTGTAACCTTTGCGCGCTGGCCTGCCCGGAGGATTGCATTGATGTCATACCTCTGGACATTGAGGTGATGGTTGCCGGCAAGGCGCGCAAAAAGAAAGTGCTCGACGAGTTTATTTTCGACACGTCGCGATGCATGTTTTGTGCGCTCTGTCAGGAAGCGTGCCCGACCTATTGCCTTGAGTTGACGCAGGATTTTGAGCTGGCCACATACTCGCGTGCCGGATTTGTTTGGAATCGCGAAATGCTCGAGCAGGGCAGGGAAACGGTGAAATACACACGCTGAGGCGATTGCCGATTTCCGATTGCCAATTGCCGATTAGGAGGATGTGCATAGTTGGTTCCGGACAACTATGAACGCTGACGATCTAAAGAAGCGTACGAAGCAGTTCGCATTACGAGTTTTGAAATTGGTTGCGGCTTTACCTAACAACGTTCAAGGTCGCGCCATTGGTGGTCAGCTCGTGCGAGTTCATAGCCAAGTTTGGCTCAGTTGAAGAAGAGGCGGATGAAAGTGCTTTTTGGATGGAGCTAATCATCGAAAGCGGACTCTTGAAGCAACAGGCTGTCGAGCCATTGCATACCGAGGCTAGTGAACTTGCCAAGATCATGGCGAAGTCTCGCATTTCGGCTTCAGCATCTCTCAGACAAAGTAAAGTCCGAGGCAAGTAGAGTGGATTCGAAAGTAATTTCAAATCGGCAATCGGCAATTGGCAATCGGCAATGATCTTATCTGGTTGGGAAGCAGTCTTCTTCTGGGTTTTCTCTATCGCGGCCATCTTCGCGGCTCTGCTGACCGTGATGGCCCGCAATACCATTCACAGCGCACTGTTTCTAATTTCCTCGCTCGTCTCGGTCGCCGCGCTTTTCATCATCCTTCAGGCTGAATTCCTTGCCGGAGTTCAGATCCTCGTTTACGTCGGCGGCGTGATGGTCCTGTTTTTATTTGTGATCATGCTGGTAAACGTCGGCGAGGAAGAGCGCGGGCAGGAAGAAATCTTCAACCGATCGCGCCAGGTCACCACCAGTGTGATCTTCTGCGGCCTCCTGGTAGCCGGGCTGATTTACGCGCTCAATGTCGGTTACGACGGTCTTCAAAAACGCGACGCTGCAACGATCGCGAAGACTAGCGCTGATCGCCAGACGGCCGACCAAAATCTGAACGCATCCGCAACTGGCGCTTCAAAGATAACTAAAGGAACGGAGTGGGTGGGCAATGGTCTCTACCGATTCGGTTCGCTGCCGTTTGAAGTTGCGAGCGTGCTGTTGCTGGTAGCGATCATCGGTTCGGTAATGCTGGCGCGCACCCTAAAGCAGGAAGCAGCCGTAGATGATGTGGCTCCGGACGTTTTAGAGAAACAAGCGATCGATGACCCGGAGCTGCTGGAAATGAAGGCCACCGAATAAGGCAGACGCGATGCACATATTCCTCTTAAAGCTTTTCACCCCATTCTTTAGCCTGCTGTTTCAGGAGCCGGCTCAGGGCCGCATGGCGTTGGTCTGGGAGAGGGCCCAGCACCCCGACCTCTCGAAGTTTCTAATCATCGGCGCGCTGCTTTTCATTATTGGCGTGGCCGGTGTGCTGACGCGGCGAAACATCATTGTTATTTTCATGTCGATCGAGTTAATCCTGAACGCCGCAAACTTAAACTTCCTCGCCATGTCCCGGTACCTGCAGGAGACCGGCAGTGTGAACGCGGTGGCCGGTCAAATCTTTGCTGTGTTTGTCATCGTGGTGGCGGCGGCGGAAGCCGCTATTGGTTTAGGAATTGTGATTGCGCTTTATCGCAACAAGGAAACGATCTGGGTGGACGAGATTGATATCTTGAAATGGTAGTCCAAAGTCCAACGTCCAAAGTCCAGAGTCAATCTTGACTAGCGGACATTGGACTTTGGACATTGGACTTTGGGCTTATGTACAGATACATCTGGCTAGTCCCACTTCTTCCTCTCGCCGGTGCGGCCATTAATGGACTGCTCGGGCGAAAGCTCCGTTTTTCTGAACGCCTCGTCGGCGGAATAGCGGTTGGCTCCATCGCGCTCGCTTTCCTGATCACGCTTGCATCAGTTTATTCATACGCATTCGGCAGCAATGCCATCTGGCCCAATGTCTACGTCACGAGCCAGGACGGAGCGTCGTATTCATGGATTCCCGGTGGAGCTGTGCGTTTCACGGAGGGCGGCCACGCACGTTCAGTGGCTTCAGCGCAGGAGGAAGCGAGAAAGCAATTCGCGGCGATGACGCCGGAGCAGGTCGCACAACATGAAGCAGTTCCCGTCTTGAGGACGATTAATGAGCAGGAAGGCGCATCGCTCCTCGACGTCGAATGGAGTTATCAGCTCGATGCGCTGTCGTCGATCTTTATGCTGGTAGTTACGGGTGTCGGGCTTTGTATTTTCGTTTTTGCCACCGGCTACATGCATGGGGAAGCGGGCTTTTACAGGTTCTTCGCTTACATGGGCCTGTTTATGTTTTCGATGCTCGTCCTCGTGATGGGCTCAAATTTCCTGATGATGTTTGTCGGTTGGGAGGGTGTGGGTCTCTGTTCATACCTGCTAATCGGCTACTACTTCGATCGTCAGGAGGCGGCAAATGCTTCGCGCAAAGCATTCATTACGAATCGCGTGGGCGACTTCGGATTTGCCCTCGCCATCTTCGGTGTGATTGCGACCTTTGGGACCACCCAGTACACGGACGTGTTTGCACAGGCGGCGAACTTTCCGCTGGAACCTTTGGGCCAATGGGGAATTCTTTCGTGGATCGCACTCGGGCTTTTCATCGGCGCTTGTGGCAAGTCGGCCCAATTGCCGCTGCACGTTTGGCTGCCCGACGCGATGGCCGGGCCAACACCCGTCTCAGCGTTGATTCACGCCGCGACCATGGTGACCGCCGGTCTCTACATGCTGACGCGCACAAACGTCATCTTCCAGCATTCGCAAACGATGATGACGGTGGTGGCCGTGGTCGGTGCGGCTACTGCGCTCTTCGCCGCGACCATCGGAATCACGCAAAACGACATCAAGAAGGTCCTGGCTTATTCGACAGTTTCGCAGCTAGGGTTCATGTTCATGGCGTGCGGCGTCGGCGCTTTTGCCATTGGCATCTTCCATGTAATGACTCACGCGTTTTTCAAGGCGCTCATGTTCCTCGGCGCCGGCAGCGTAATCCATGGAATGCATCACGAGCAGGATATGCGGCGGATGGGCGGGCTCAGGAAGTACATGCCATACACTTACCTGACGTTTCTCGCCGGCTGGCTGGCAATCTGCGGCATCATTCCATTTAGCGGCTTCTGGTCGAAAGACGAAATTCTTTGGAGCGCGGCTTCAACCAGATTCGTTCCGGTCGGCTGGATTGTCTGGATCGTCGGCACGATCGCGGCGACCTGCACGGCGTTTTACATGACGCGTCTGATGGCCCTTACCTTCTGGGGCAAAGAGCGATTTCTCGACAATCATCACGAACACAGCGCCGGTCACGAGGTGCACGACAAAGATCACGAAACGCCTACGCATCATGCACACATCCCGCACGAATCGCCCGCTTCCATGTGGGTGCCGCTGGCGGTGCTGGCGGTCCTGGCGACGATTGGCGGGTTCGTCGGAATCAGTCCGGCGTTTACCGGCGGTCATCACGTCGGGGGGCGGATGAACATCGTGAACTTTCTCGATCCTATAATCTGGAATCCGACCACGCGATACTTTGGCACGCATGAAATAGTCGACAGCTTCGGCAAGCGGCCGGAATTGGTAGAACGACACGCCACTGCGTCAGTGTTAACGACCGAGCCGGTCCACGCTGAACCTCCACCGCCGTACGGTCATGAGGGTTTCAATCTTGCGCACGCAATCGACTCCTTCATTCACAATCACACGCTGACCGAGTGGGTGTTCATCAACATCTCGCTGCTCGTTGCCGGCTTTGGCATGTTTCTGGGTTGGCTCTTCTATGTGAAGAATCCCAGGCTGCCCGATATCTGGGCGGCGCGACTGCGTCCGCTTTATCAGGCGAGTTACCACAAGTATTGGGTTGACGAGTTTTTCGGCTGGGCCGTCACACGCCGAACCATGGACGCGGCGCGGGCTGTGTTTGCGTTTGACTCGAAAGTTGTCGATGGCGCTGTGAATGGGTCGGCGGGGATTACGAGATTTAGCAGCCGCGTGACTGGTCTCACCGATCGATATCTTGTCGATGGACTGGTTAATGCGATTGCCGCGTTCATCATTCGCTTGATGTCACCACTTTTGCGCGCGGCCCAAACGGGCTTTACGCAAAACTATGCTTTGGTAATGGTGCTGGGTCTAGTGCTGGCAGTGATCCTGTTTTTTGGCGCCGATATTACGAAAGCATTCAGGGGCGTGTTTGCGATTGGGTTCTGAGCAATGGTCAGTTGTCAGTAGTCAGTTGTCCGTGGCGGCTGGCTGATAGGAACGACGGAAACTCGCGGTGGTAGAGCTTCAACGCCAAGAGAATCGACGGACAATGATTACTGACTACGGACTACGGAATAAACATTTATGAAAAGTCTTCCGATACTTTCAATCGTCACGTGGCTCCCAACGGTTGGGGCCATCATAATTCTCGCCCTCTTTAAGAAGACCCAGGCTAGCGGCATCAAGAAGTTTGCCACGGCCTGGTTTGGGCTGGCCTTTCTCGCGTCGCTGCTCCTCCTCGCTTATAACCGCGGCCTCGGCGGGATGCAGTTTCTCGAAGACTGCACCTGGATCCCTTCGATCGGCGCGCGATATCAAATGGGTGTTGACGGCACCGCCGTCTTGTTAATCGTGCTGACGACTCTGCTGGGAATCATTGCCGCGTTGTCATCATGGAAATATATCGAGAAGCGCGAAAAGGAATACTACATACTGCTGCTCCTGCTGCAGACGGCGGTTGTAGGCGTGTTTACTTCGATGGACCTGTTTCTCTTCTACCTGTTCTTCGAAGTGTCGCTCGTGCCGATGTACTTCCTGATTGGAATCTGGGGCGGCGAGAACCGTCTGTATGCGGCGATCAAATTTTTCCTCTACACACTCGTCGGATCGGTAGTTATGTTGCTCGGCGTCTTGAAGATGTACTTCCTGACGCAGGACACGGCGCTCACTTCGCAGATAACACAGGCAACGATCGATTTGCTCGCCGGCAACGCCGAAGCGGCCGGCATGGTCTCAAACACTCTGCAGGCAGCGGCCCAAAATGGCACCGGCACTTTCAATATTGTCTACATGCAGTCGCTGGGATCGGTAATGCCGATGGGCACGATGCAGGTGCTGTTGTTCTTTGCCTTCGCCCTCGGCTTTGCGATCAAAGTTCCGATGTTTCCGTTTCACACCTGGCTGCCTGATGCTCACGTCGAAGCGCCCACCGCGGGCTCAGTCATCCTTGCAGGCATCCTGCTTAAGTTAGGAACCTACGGTTTCTTCCGGTTCAATCTGCCGATGTTTCCGGCAGCGTCCGCCGACGAGTCGTCCTTCGGATCGTTTGGCGTTCGCAGTGTGATGATCTTCCTGGCCATTGTTGGAATTATTTACGGCGCTCTGGCGGCGATGTATTTCGTCGTCAAGAAAGATGGTGACGTAAAGAAGCTGGTCGCGTATTCATCAGTTTCGTCGATGGGAATCGTGATGCTCGGATTGTTTTCGCTCAATCCGAACGGCGTCAATGGCGCCGTGTTGCACATGATCAATCACGGCATCTACTCCGCCGCGCTCTTCCTGTTGGTCGGAATAATTTATGAACGGCGGCACACGCGGAATGTCGCAGAGTTTGGCGGGCTGTCGCATGTCATGCCGGGTTATGCAGCCATCTTTTTGTCCATGGTGATGACCGCGATCGGACTGCCGCTGCTGTGTGTTTTCATTTCCGAGTTTCTGGCGCTGCGCGGTGCGTTTGAGGCGAATCCCTACTGGGCCGCGTGGGGCGCGCTGGGAATTATTCTCAATGCCGGTTACATGCTGTGGCTCTACCAGCGAATGTTTTTCGGCACGATTGATAATCCGAAGAATGAAAAATTATCTGACATGAGCGGGCGCGAATGGCTCTACATGACGCCGCTGGTCGTCTTGTCGTTATGGATCGGCGCCTATCCGAAACCGTTTCTGCGATATATCGAACGGCCCGTGAATGCCGTGGTTCGCCAGTTACGTCCCACCTACCCCATTCAGGGACTGCCGGTGACGGTCCAGGCGCCGGCAACGGCCGCAGTAACGAACGAAAAGTAATCGAGATATTCGAGCGTCAAGGAGATTTCATGAAGCTATTTATCAGGATGGTGCTGGTTGTTAGTTTTGCGTCGGCGGCGGCGCTGACCGTGGTCCCGCAGAAAATGCCGCCGGTCCGCATTGAAGGGACTTATGAAAACCTCACCGTCGGCAAAGAATCAGGAGACCTGGTGGGAATGCGCGTAATGCTTATCGACGGTGGTGGCGGTATCCACGCAATCGTCCAGGAAGCCGGCGGCGGAGTTGAACTACCAGACCCAGCCACCGCTAAGGTTGACGTCAACGGCGCGAAGGTCAGTTTCACGATCAAACTTGCCGGGCGCGATGAAGAAGAGACGTTTTCCGGAACGGTTACAACTGCCGGGCTTAGCATTCGACGTGGCCCAACGACCGGTCCTAATGCGGAGAAGCCTGTTTTGCTGAAGCGAAAACGCTGTTAGCACCCAGAACTAACGACTGACGACATGTTTCTATTCCAAGCCAACACGACCGCGCTCTTCAGCGTTGCCGATTTACAACTTATCGCGCCGGAGCTGATCCTGACGCTCTGCGCGTGTGTGGCGTTGGTGATGGAAGTGGTCCTGCCGTATCGCAAGAGCAAGCTCACCGCTTACTTTTCACTGGTGGGCATTGCCCTGGCCGCACTATCGCTCGGAGTTCAGGGGTGGTACAGCGATCTGCCGTTGTCCGGCTTTTACGGCATGGTGCGCATCGATGGCTTCGCGCTCGTCTTCAAGGCGATCTTCCTGATTGCCGCCGCGCTGGCCATTGCCATTTCAACGCGCTATCTCGACATCGAGGGCGAGCAGCACGGCGAATATTATGCCCTCGTCCTCTTCGCCACAGTCGGCATGATGCTCCTTGGCTGCGGCTACGACTTGATTCTGCTCTACATCAGTCTGGAACTGATGGCTCTGACATTCTATGTCCTGGTTGCTTTTACGAAACGCGAGAAGCGTTCGAATGAAGCGGCAATGAAGTATTTCCTGCTGGGCGCATTCTCGTCGGGTGTGTTGCTTTACGGCATGTCGCTGCTCTATGGCGTTGCTGGTTCGACAAACCTTGGTGAGATTGGCCAGGCGCTGAGCCAGGTATTTAGCTCCGTCCCGGTAGACCCGGAGAGTTATCAGGCGAAACTCAGACCACTGCTGTTGCTCGCCATGATTGCGCTCGCGGCGGGTTTGTTTTTCAAGATTGCGGCCGTGCCGTTTCACATGTGGGCGCCCGACGCTTATGAAGGCGCGCCAACTTCCGTCACCGCATTTCTCTCCACGGGTTCAAAAGCCGCCAGCTTTGCGCTCTTCGCGCGTATCCTGTTTGAAGCGCTACCTTCAATGCGCGCCGATTGGGCGCCTGTGCTCGGACTCGTGGCCGCGATTACTATCATGGTGGGAAACTGGGCCGCGGTCACCCAGGAGAATTCAAAGCGCCTACTCGCTTACTCGTCGATTTCCAACGCCGGTTACTTGTTGCTGGGACTGGTAGCCGGAAACAGTTATGGCTATATAGGGCTGGTGATCTATCTGCTGGTCTACACGCTCATGAACATGGGCGCGTTTGGAATCATCATCAGCTTGAGACGACGCGGCATCATCGGCGACAACGTCGACGACCTCACCGGACTCGCTCAGAAAGCCCCGGGCATGGCTGCGATGATGGGTATTTTCATGCTGTCGTTAGGTGGCCTGCCATTGACCGGCGGATTCATCGGCAAGTATTTCCTTTTTGGCGGTCTGCTCGAGCGAGGAGACGCGGACAAAAAGAGCTGGTACTACTGGCTCGCCGGCTGGGCCATTCTCAATACCGTCGTGTCCTTTTACTACTATGTGCGCTTCATCCGTGTGATGTATCTGGGCGACCGCGTCGCCGACGATCAACCTCTCTCAATGTCACCGGCCCTGCAAACTGCCCTCGTGGCTTCGCTCCTCGGCATCATCGCCATCGGCGTTTACCCTCAGCCGCTCATCAGGATTGTTCAGAAGCTGGTTGCGCCTTAGCAGATACTCACTCTTGACCCTAGAATAACGAACGATGACAAGTGCTTTGCCAGGCGAGGATCTTATTGAAGCGGGGGCCCGGGACCTGCGAGATGGGCGTGAGACCGTCGGGAGTTTGTTGGTGGCTATCGGCTCTCCGCGCCTTCGGAGAATAGGTCTCCAGCTTCCTTCAACACTGCCTGATAATCCTGAACACGGGTTATATGATCTATTGGCAGACGATGATTCAGATTCGGCGCACTCGCGCTACAACGCTTTCATACGAAGACTCGTCAGCTACGAACGAGCAGCAGAATGCGTCAGAAAGTGAACGCCGAGCGCTCGCAGGAGTTTATGCAGGCTCTTGGAAATGCCGTTGTTGGCTTCGTCGAACCTCATCGACTAATGGAGTTCTTCTCTCAAATCGAAGACAAGATTTACAAATACCCGGCCCTTAATTCCCAGAAATTTCGCGCGGCTGTTGAGCGTGTAGTTGGTGAAACCGAGCGCGGATAATGCTCGTCTTCTACTTTTTTGCTCTGCTCGTTATTTGGCTCGGTGTGCTTTCGCTCCGCAGCGGCTTCGGTTTTTCCGCCTACGTCCGCCGCGAAATTGCGCGGCCGCGTCAAGACTTTGCTCCGTTTGCTTCGGTGATTGCTCCCTGCCGCGGTTTGGAAGACGGACTCCGTGAGAATATCGCTTCACTTTTCCAGCAAGACTATTCCGCCTACGAAATCATCTTCGTAACGGATCGAGCGGACGATCCGGCGCTTGGTGCGATCGAGGAGGTTCGCCAGTCTGAGGGAGACGAGGAGTACCCGGTTACAAAGTGTCTGATTGCGGGCCCGGCTTCGGACAGCGGACAGAAGGTGCACAATCTGCGCGCGGCGATTTCAGAAATTGATAACCGCAGCGAGGTAATCGTCTTCGTAGATACAGACGCCCGTCCGAACTCGCAATGGTTGGCATCCCTGATTGCTCCATTGCATGATGAAACCATTGGAGCAGCCACGGGTTATCGCTGGTTCGTGCCCAGCGGCGGTGGATTTGGGGGTTTGGCTACGCACCTTCGCTCCGTTTGGAACGCTTCGATTGCTTCAACCCTCGGCGCCGGCAGTGACAAAAATTTTTGCTGGGGTGGCTCAACCGCGATTCGGAGATCTACCTTTGAAAAATTGGGAATAGTCGAACGTTGGCATGGTTCGGTTTCAGACGACTTCACACTGACGCGTGTGTTACAGGAAGAGGGACTACCCATACACTTTGTGCCCGCTTGTTTGGTTGCATCTGTAGATCACCTCACGATGAAGGGCCTAATCGAGTTTTCCAATCGGCAGTTAAAGATCACTCGTGTTTATGCCTCGCACTTGTGGAAGCCACTCCTAATCGGCAGCTTCTTGTTTTGTGCTGTGTTTTTTGTCGGCACGGCTGTCGTATTAGCTCGCGCGTTCATGGGGCTGGACTACGGCGTACCGCTCGGATTGCTGTTGGTAATTTACGCGCTCGGAGCGGCAAAGGCTCACATCCGTTTACGGGCGGTGGCGCTGGTACTCTCAGATTACGAACGCGAGATCAGAAACAGTTGGCCGGCGCACTTGTTGCTGTGGCCGTTTTCCTCATTGCTTTTCCTTTGTAACGCAATCGCCGCGGCGTTTTCCCGTCGGATTAAATGGCGCGGGATCACCTACGATTTGAAATCACCTACTGAAGCTGTCATCATCGCGCGCGACGAGTAGGACAGACATTCCTGTCTGTCCTTCCTGGTAACAAGCGAACCTCGGAAAAAAAGTAATGACAGGCAAGAATGCTTGTCCTACCAATGCCTAACAAAGCAGTACAACTCGTTCAGCTCCTGCGCACCACGCAGCGCGAGAAGCGTCTGGGCACGGTGATTTTGTTTGTCACCTCGCGTTGCAATGCCTTCTGCAAGACCTGTTTTTATCACGAAGAGTTGAACCAACCTGGCGACATGACGTTTGCGCAGATCGAAAGAATCTCCCAGACCATGACGCCGATCACAGACCTCTGGCTGTCAGGTGGTGAACCAACTCTGCGCCGCGATTGCTCTGACATCATTAAGACGTTCGTCGAGAATAATAGAGTTAACCGGATCATCATTCCCACCAACGGCCTCATCAAGGCTCGGGTGATTGAAATAGTCGATAAGGCACTCGGTTGCAGCCCTTCGCTTCATCTCTATTTGAATATCGCGCTCGACGGATACGGCAAGACTCATGATCAGATACGCGGCGTGCCGGGAAACTGGGAGAAGGCCCTCGAGTGCATTGAGTCGCTCTATCCTCTGAAAGCAAAGTATTCGGATCGATTCCGGCTAAACGTCAATACGGTTGTTTGCGCTGACAACTACACTGAGATTGAGGAGCTCGGTGAGTTTATGTGGAAAAACTACCGGCTCGATGGCCAGTATTTCAACATCATTCGCGGCGAAACCCTGGTGGGCGAGGCGATCAAGCAAGTGCCCCCCGACGTCTTGCCGGCGATGTACGCCTATATTTCAAAACTAACCAAGCGTTACGGTGACCGCATGTTTGCTGACGACGATGCCGGCAGGCGTTTCGTCAAAAACCTGGCTTACGTCGGCGCAATCACCACCCACTACCGGACACAACACGCTAACTTCCAGACGCCGGCGGCCTGGCCTTTTCCCTGCACAGCGGGGGAAACAACGGCCGTGATCGATTACAACGGCGACGTGCGCGCGTGTGAATTGCGTGAGAAGTTTGCCACTCTCGCTGACTTTGATTACGACTTTGGCGCGCTCTGGGCCTCGCACGAACGCGACGTTGAACTCAATGCCATCGATGGCGGTAAGGCTTGCTGGTGCACTCATGTCTGTTTCATCCACGACTCGATGCGACACTCCAGCCGGGCGCTGTTGTATGAACTGCCGAAGAACTACCTCACGCGGGAGAACTGGTAATCTGAAATGACCACCGATGATCAGGAAGAAAATCGAAAGAGCGGTTTCGCGTACGCGGCGGGCCTGACGCTCTTCGCGTCCGTCATCGGCCTCGGTGGGGTGGGATGGCTGTTTGACCGCTGGCTCGCGACCGCTCCATGGCTGCTCGTTGCCGGCCTGGTGCTCGGCGCCGTGGTGGGTTTTTACCAGTTCATTCGGCTGACAACCAGGCTGTCCAATTAGTTTGGGAGCAAACCGCTTCTCCATATTCCCGCGACTCCGCCCAACTCGCCAAGTCTTTGATGCGCATCCACCCTTGTTGGCGTTACAGACACAGCCGCGGCCCGCCACCGAAGCGGACGCAATCTGCTTGCGTTAACTGGGGAATAGGGATAATATCCGCCAGCCTCGCAACCCGTTTCACAACTTTCCTTCTCTTTTTGAGGTCTCTCAGACCATGCTAAAACACTTTTTCAGTTGGCTTCTGCAAATATTTGTACCTTACGCTCTTTTGATTATAGGGTTCTTATTGCTGAAGGTTGGCCGAGGCCAAAACAAATTTGAGAAGGCGTTTGACCTAGGCTACGACGCGTGCATTCTCGGATTCGGTATTGCTGCGGTTCTGCTTGGAGGGCCAGAATTTCAGGCATTCCTTCAAGTCAACAACGCGGCTACCGCGCCATTGATAATTGGTGCGCTTAGTTTGGCAGGCTTTGTGGTTTTGGAACGATCTGGTTACAGCGAGGTCACCAAGGCGAGAACGAGTATTCTCGCTGGTACTTTTATTTTTGGAGCCAACACAGCAATGGTAGCGTGGCTCGATCAACGCTTGTTGAATGCGACACTGTTTTGGGGAATCATGTGTTGGGTTTTACCTTGCGTAGTCTTCTGGTTCATAATCCGCAAGCCCTCCAAATCTCAGAACTGAAATCGATGTCCGTCTTATTTAGCTCGATACCTACTAGCGAGACTCCTGCCTCGACATCGATGCGATTTCCCGTGTAAAATCACCAGCTTTAGTCATGAACAAAACTCCAGACAATGCAGGCGGCGCTGTGCTCGCAGAAATGCGCAGAGGCGACCCGTACCACGGCACGCGGAATGAAATCGACAGGCGCATTTTCCGCACGATGGCGTTTGCCGTCGGTCTGGCCGTGGTTGGGAGTTTGGCGTTCGCCGAGTGGCGTGTGACTTCGGGCTTGCTGGTGGGCGGGGTTCTTTCTCTGTTGAACCACTATTGGCTGATCAGTTCGACCACGGCGGCGTTTAAAGTCCTCGCACACGGCGCTAAGCCGCGCATCACACTCTTTCATTACATACTGCGATATCTGGTTGTGGCGACGGTTGTGTTCGCCGCCTATAAACTGAACATCGTGTCGCTCGTCGCCACGATCGCAGGCCTCTGCAGTTTTGTAGTGGCTTTGTTTGCCGAGGCTTTTCGAGAATTCTACTTCGCTATTATCCATCGAGAGGAAATTAGTTAATGTACTGGTTGCTGGAAACCGCCAAGGCTGCCGAACACGGGGAAAAGGCGCAGGCTCAAGCCGCGCATCACACGCCGATCGTTGTCGAGTTGGTTAACCACTACTTCGGCGAGTATGCATACCGTTTTGAGATGGCTTACACCTATCCTATCTGGAGTAAGTTTTTCGCCAAGTTTCACACGACGCCCGAAGCAGTGTTCGGCCCATACACTCCGGAGACGGCCATTCCCTGGTACACCGTGATGTTTGTAATCGCCTGCATTCTCAGCGTGGCGATCGTTTGGATTCTGAAGGGCCAGCTTTCAACAGAAGAGCCGGGACATGGCCAACAAACACTCGAAGTCGGCGTGTTGGCTGTCAGAGGGATGGTGGAAGACATCATTGGGCCGCACGGCTTGAAATATTTTCCGGTGGTGCTGACGTTCGCCGTGCTCATTCTGGTTTCAAATCTCATGGGCCAGTTTCCGCTGTTCATGTCGCCCACTGCGGCAACCAGCGTCACCTTTGCGCTGGGAATTGCTTCATTCCTCTATTACAACTGGGTCGGCATAAAAGAGAACGGGCTGTTCGGACATCTTAAGCATCTGGCTGGGCCAATCTGGTGGATCGCACCGCTTATTTTCCCGATCGAATTGATTAGTAACTTTATCCGGCCCTTTGCGCTCGGCATACGTCTTTTCGGCAACATCTTTGCCGACGAGCAGGTCGTCAATACGGTAGCTGGTCTATACCCGGATGTTACTCACTGGGTGATTCCAGTTATGCTGATGCCCCTGGGAATCTTTGTCGCGTTTATTCAGACCTTTGTTTTCATCCTGCTCTCGCAGCTTTACTTGAGCGAGGTCTCACATGCTCCACACGATGAGCACGGCGAACACGCCGAGCATTCAGGAGAAGGCGCCCGCGTCGCTGATGATTCGCCGGGCCACGGGGTAACAGGGCGGGAAGTGCCAGGTCTGGCAACATGATTTGCGTTTATTAATAACGCGCGTCGAGCGGCGCCGGCAAACGCGCCTGTGCACGTTGACACGCATGTTTAGGTTAGTGGGGGACACAAGAGGAAGGCTGCGACATATCCTGGTAGGGCTTCGTTTAATCGGAGCAATTGTCTGTTTCGCTGGCGCGCCGTTGTAAGAGGGGCGGTGAATACCGGATGCAGGCGAAATAATAACAGTCGCATTCTTCCATTGTTTTCTGGCCATGATTTCAGGGTTGCATGCAGGCTCCACCCGTTAGGCAGGTGGTTCCGATGGCGCCCCAGCAGGAGAAACTGAATGAGAAAATTGAACTTACTGTTCATGGCAGTGGTCGGTGTCTTGATGAGCGCGATGCCTGTTCTGGCACAAGCTGGAGCCGCACCGGCCGTGGATCATAATGTTGGACTCAAGGCGATCGCAGCCGGCGTTGGTTTTGCCATAGCCGTAGTTGGCGGCGCTTTGGGACAGTCGCGCATCGGCGCAGCGGCTTGCGAAGGCGCGGCGCGCAATCCGGGCGCGGCGGCCAAGATTCAGACGATGATGATCCTGGGTCTGGCGCTGATTGAGTCGCTGGTGCTTTTCGCGCTCGTGATCGTGTTCGTGAAAACCTAGTTTGAGATAGACACGGATGTTTTAAAAATGCGGGCGTGACTTCAGGGTCTCGCCCGCATTTGCATGATGGTTAGTTCCTCAGCTTTGCCGCCCTCTAAACGTCTGTGATACGCTGACCATATTCTCCCAAGGAAAAAGTATTCTCCCGAAAGTAGGACAGCCATTCTGTCTGTCCATGATGACAAAACGACAGGCTGAATGCTTGTCCTGCACGAGGCCGCGCCGTTAAATGAAAAAGTGTCCGAAGTGTGGAACTGAATATCCCGACACAAACACCTTGTGTCCCTCTGACGGTGTCGCCCTCGAAAAGACTTCCGACACGTTGCTTGGAAAAACCTTAGCCGGAAAATATCGCATCGAGGCCCGACTTAGCGAAGGCGGCATGGGCACCGTCTATCGCGGCACTCATGTGTTGATGGATAAGACCGTGGCCGTCAAAGTGCTGCGTCCGTCGCTGGCTGCAGACGAAAAAATCGTAGCGCGTTTTTCCAGAGAAGCGCGGGCGGCCTCACGAATTTCCCACCCACACGCGTTAAGCGTTACGGATTTCGGCGAAGCTGAAGACGGCGTCGTGTTTCTGGTGATGGAATATCTTGACGGCCAGACTCTCAAAGAGATCATTCGTGAAGACGGGCCGATGGCGTTGCCGCGGGCGGTCGAGATTCTGCGCCAGGTCGGCGGTGCGCTCGATGCAGCGCACACTGAAGGCGTAGTCCATCGCGATCTTAAGAGCGACAACATCATGTTGTTGAGTAGCTCCGGGACAGATTACGCGAAGGTGCTGGATTTCGGGATTGCGAAGATCAAGGAAGCCGACGGGGCGTATGATCCAGGTCTAACGGCGCCGGATCTGGTAATCGGCACGCCGCAGTACATGTCTCCCGAGCAGTGTTCCCAATCGCCAGATATCGACGCGCGTTCCGACATTTACTCGCTCGGAGTAATCCTATACGAGTTGTTGGTGGGCCATGTGCCGTTCACGGGCGACTCGCCGACCTCGATCATGTTGAAACACCTGCAGGAGCCCGCGCCCTCAGTGTTGGATGAACGAGACGATCTGCCGAGCGCGGTTTCAAGCGTGATCAATCGTGCCCTGGCGAAGAAGCCGGAAGATCGATACCAAACTGTCAATGAGCTCCTCGAAGATTTTACGATTGCGGCGGGAATGAATCCGGAGTCGGATTCGCCATCTGCGGGTCACAAGCGAGTTGCCATGCCTCCTCCCGTCTATGATTCAGATGAGGAGACACTGGTTCGAAAGAGATATACGACGCCAATGGTGCCGCCTCCGGTTCCTACGGAAATGCCGCCACCCGCGTCCAGTTTCTCCCCATGGAAAATTCTGGTTCCTTCGGTCATCGGCTTGCTGTTGATCTTTGGTTTGATTTTCGTGTTGACCCGCAACTCCCAGACGAGTCCTGGCGAGCTACAACCGGGTACCACCTTAGCGGCAGATCCGAACAGCCAACCTGTTGAGGCCGCATCGCCGGCAACGGGCCAAAGCGAAGCGGGTATCCCTGTGGGCGGAGTTACGAACCCCAATGCTACGCCTAACGCAGATGCGTCGCCTTCTCCTTCGCCAGCCAATCAGGCGCCCGGAGAAGTGATTGAACCCGAACCGAGTCCGACGCCAACGGAAACTCCGCGCAGGAATCCAGCCATCCCCACTCCAGTCCCAACCCGCTCGCCGACAGATGAGCCACCAGCCCCGTCGCCAGCTGCAACTAAAGCACCCGTCCCCAAGCCCACTGCGGCAGCTCCAGGCGCTACGCCCCCTGGCGATCAGTAATTGGTTTCGTTAGGCGCCGGACTTAGAGATTGCATCGCGGATCAACTGAACCAGCGCTTCTTCATCTTCGATTACAATCCGGATTTCATTAACCAGGCAGGGAAGCGGAATTTCCAGACTTCGCAACTTGACCGCGTCCTTTGCTGTCGTTGTCAGGCTGGTCGCGCTGTTGCTCGCAGCCTTTTGAGCAAGTGAGTCGATATCGGATTGCTTGTATTGGTAGTGATCCGAAAAGGCTTGCGCGAAGGCAAGATTAAATCCAGTGCGGCGCAGGTGCTCGAAAAACGCATCAGCATTTCCGATGCCGCAGAAAACGCCAGTAGCTTCGCGAGGAAACTCAGCGGGTTGTCCATTGAGCATTAGAAGTCGAGAGGTAACCATGCGGGAATTAATAATGGGAATGTTTCCGGCAAATTTATGGATCGCATCGCGAACCTCACTTACCGTTTCCGCCTGGTCGGTTCGCGTTATCACAGCACAATCAGCGCGCGACAAGCTGCCTTTTGGTTCGCGCAGCCTGCCCCAGGGCAGTAACCTGCCGCCGCCCCATGGTTCTGTGGCATCGATGACTACAATATTCAGATCGCGGTGCAGTTTTAAGTGCTGAAAACCATCGTCGAGCACAAAAACCTGCGTTCCCAGGTTTTCGATTGCCCAGCGGGCAGCGGCAACTCGATTCGGACTACAAACTACTGCGGCGAGACCGAGAAGGTTCTCGGCCAGCTGAAAAGGTTCGTCACCGGCGGCCCGTTCGTTCGTGAGGATTTCGGCCCCGTTTGAAACTACTACTTGCGTTCCAGGATCGACACGCCCGTACCCGCGCGTAAGGACGCAGACCTTGAATCCGTCACCGGCGACCTTTCTACAGATCCATTCGACTAAGGGAGTTTTCCCCGTTCCCCCTGTAGTTAAGTTGCCCACGCTGATTACCGGCGCCGGAAGCTTCACGCTGGGCAGCAATCCCGACTTATAAGCTTGCAATCGCGTCCATGTGATCGCCCGGTAAATGATGCTAAGTGGAGAAAGAATCATTGGATTGAAAAACGCCGGCGTAGCTGCGACGCCTCCCGGTTAATAGAAGCTTCGCGGTCAGGACTTTGCTGCCTGAAGAAGTATCGCAGTCAGGCCATCCAGGGTGCGACCGGTCGCCCCGCGATTTTGACTCACAAGCTTTACGGCGCGTCTGCCCATTCCAGCAGCTTCGTCAGGATTGTCCAGAAGGTTCTTAACCACGTTTGCAAGTTCATCCGCAGCGTCTGACGCGGAAGCCAACGGCGGAAGTTGGATTAGAGCGCCGGCTTGCGCGAAGGTTTCCACGATCTGCTTGAAGTTGAAGGTGTTCGCGCCGGTAATGACCGCAGCGCCAACTGCCGCCGGTTCGAGAATATTGTGACCACCCGTTTTTGCAAGGCTTCCACCCACGAAGACTACGGACGCAAGAGAATAAACGGCCGGCAACTCTCCAATGCTATCAAGCAGGATCACTTCGCACAGGCAGTCGTCCGGGCCAGGACCGGCGGTTCGACGCGTCCAGCGAAATCCTGAACTCTTGATCAGATCGGCCACCTCATTGAAGCGCTCGGGATGGCGAGGCGCAATCAACATGCGCGGCTTACTACCGGATGCTGAGGCTACGCGTTTAAGAGCATCGAGCAGAATCTGCTCTTCCGGAGCATGAGTGCTCGCTGCAACAATAAGCGGCGATGCTTCGTCAAACTTGAAGCGGTCGCGAAACTCTGCACTCAATGTCTCATCAATCGATGATGGGGAGTTCGCGTCGAATTTCATGTTGCCCGTTACGAAAAGCTTTGCCGGATCCATACCCAGCGCAACTAGTCGCTTCTCGTCAGCTTCTGTTTGCACAAAGGCGGCGCTGAGACAATTCAGAACCCGGGACATGAAACCACTAATAATCCGGTAGCGCCGGAACGAATTCTCCGATAGTCGTCCATTCACTATGGCGACCGGAATCCGCCGCGACTGGCATTCGCGCAGAAAGCCAGGCCAAAGTTCTGTCTCCATTATCAGTACAGCCGCAGGTTTAATGGCGGTTAGGGTCCGGCGGACGATCCAACGCCAGTCGAAAGGGAAGTAGAAGACCCTTGCTACATCTTCCCTGAAGACTTCGCGGGCAATGTTTTGCCCGGTCAATGTGGTGGTTGAAATTGCTAATGAATACTGCGGAAGTCTTTGTTTGAGACCTTGAACCAGAGGACGCGCTGCCAAAGTCTCCCCAACTGAGACACAGTGTATCCATATCACCGGCCGTCCCGCGGTTTTCAATGGGGTTAGAAGACCCAGTCGCTCGCGGAATCCTGCGACATACTTTCCGTGATTAAAGGCGTCGAAGAGAAATCGTGGCAGGAGGATTAGAAAGCCAAGGGCCAGGAGCAGGCTGTAGATGAAGTACATAGGTAGGACAGGCATTCTTGCCTGTCTTGATCTGCTGAAAGATGCTGAACCTACGGACAGACAGGAATGTCTGTCCTGCTGCTTACTACTTGGCTCGCTCGATGTAGCGTCCTTCGGAAGGATCGACCCGGATGCGATCGCCTTCATTTATGAACGGGGGAACGGTCACAGTAACGCCATTTTCGAGTGTGGCGGGTTTATTTACGTTGGAGACCGTCGCGCCTTTAAGGGTCGGGTCGGTCCGGGTGACTGTCAACTCCATCGAGGGAGGCAAGTCGATCCCAATTGGCGCCGATTCATAAAACTCAGCCTGGATCTTCAAACCGGGCGTTAGCCACTGGGCAGCGTCTCCCAACTCTTCTTCGCTCAGGGCTACTTGCTCATAATTCTCGGTGTTCATGAAATGGTGATGCGATCCATCGGAGTACATATATTCCATTTCATGTTGCTCCAGGCTCGCCTTTTCGACTGAATCCGCTGACCGGAAGCGGTGTTCGAACGAAGATCCGGTTTTGATGTTTCTGAGCTTGGCCTGCACCATTGCGCGCAAGTTGCCAGGCGTGTGGTGGCGAAATTCCATTACTTTGCATAACTCGCCATTAAAAAGTATTACCATGCCGCGTCGAATCTGAGTGGCAGAAATAGACATAAACCAATTAAGTCTCCGTCTAAAACGTTGAATTTGATACCGCGAATTACCGGTGAGCATTCGGGCCTGTTTACGAAACGCGTAGTCTAGCGAGGGGCAAGGGACTTTGTCCAGCGAGGGCCCGGTCAGGTATAAGGAATCGTCGTGGCAATCTTCGTTCTAATATTTCTGTTAAGCGTCGGATGCTGGATCATGGTCTTCAGCAGAAAAGCCCGTGCCAAAATGCCTCTCGGTTGGGTCGGCAGGCGGTGGCCGAGAAATCGTTCGGAGAAACAAGCGGAGGAGGACCAGGAACTGAAAGACGGAATGTCATTGATTTGCTATCTACTCGCCGCGATGATAGCCACGCTGCTCTGGCTAGCGGCCCTGGTCATGGTCGTTCTCGGATATCACTAAAGTGTTCAACATCTCTAAGGGGATTAGTGCGTTTGGTGAGCAAAAACTAAAAAAGCGGCCATCCCGGAATTGATAAAGCCCACCCGGAACGACCGCCTTTTTTTGAGGAGCCCACCTACCTCGCTTGTGAAAACGTTTCGAGCCCGGAAAGGTTCCAAATTGATTTCAAGCAGCTCGCGCTCTGGGCACTCGACGCTGCCGTGCGATTTGCTCGAGCCAGCGCTGGGCTTCATCATACTTGGCAAAGCGACGTTCGTCCGCGCGAAATGCGGCGGTGTGATAGTAGCGCCTACCTTTGATCATGCGTGCGGTGTGCTTGATGTGCAGCATCTCATGATAGAGGATGAACTCGACAAACCATTCCGGCACTTGCGCGGAGTCCAGCGACTTGCTGATGGTAATTGTCTCGTAAACACGATCATGATGACCCAGGATCGTTCGCGTCTTGCGCTGCGACCAGGTAAGGGTTGGCTTCTCAAGGCTGGAATCGAAGTATCGGCGGTTCACCTTTGCAAACAGCTTGTCGAGGTCGTATGCCTCACCCTGCGCGCTCGAAATCCGTTTGTGACCGCGGCGCCGGCGCGCTATGTCAGACGCGCGCATAACCTCGGGCGCCAACGAATAATCGCGATACATCCTTTCGTGGATTGCCGGCACTCGTTTCCCCAGCAACCGGGCCACCAAAACAAACGCCAGCGCGCGCATAACTTCCGGCGGGCTGTCTTTGCAAATATCAGACAAACGCACATAGACATGGCCCGAGCGCAGTCGGATGGTGTGTCGCAAACCAGCGTAGGGATAGAAACGCACGTCTATCAGGCCGAGGCCACGGCCGCTGCCAAGGTGGTGAAACGCGTCAGTGAAATATTTCGTCACTTCGTTCATTGCCCGTTGCTCCTGACAACCAGCTCGCGTTTATTTCTCCAATGTGGAACCGATGGAGGAAGTGGGGAACTGATAATTCTGGTCCGACTGCAGACCCAAGGACATTGGAGAGAAAGCAAAGCGGACCGGCTCATCTTACGGAGAACTCTCGCCGACCGTCAATTGATCTGCCGCGATGTGGAAAAACCTTAACAAAACCGATGATCTCGTGCCCAAATCTCCAATTAGTCCTGCAAGGGTCAAACTACGGGCGCGATCCGGTTAGGCCACCACCAACTCGATGCTCACTAAGTGTCTGACCGAGTGGAGATTAGAGCTTGCGAGGGTCGAATAAACCTGTTAAGAGGAAAGCGGTTTGCAGCGCAGAGAATGATTCCTTATACTGCGTTAAGGTGGTGATTTTACTGCCCTTGATGGCGTTTTCCCCGGTGCCGGGCCGCCAGAGCCGGAATCCCAACTCCAGGCCATTTCAGGTGATAGATGCCTCGACGAATTTCAAACCTCCACGCGGCTGACGAAAAGATCCCGGATGCGCGCGGCGAGGCAGTTCTCGCAGCGGTGATCAAGGAACATTTGGTTACCGGGGAAGCGGTCGGCTCACGCGTGCTCTCCGAACGCTTCTCGAATAGCGCCGGCTGGAGCTCCGCCACTATCCGGAACGTGATGGCCGAACTGGAAGAAGCAGGGCTGGTAGAGCAGCCGCACACTTCCGCAGGCCGCGTACCCACCGACAAAGGGTATCGTTACTACGTGGATAATCTGTTGGAAGAAGGCCGGTTATCACGTGCCGATCTAAAGGCGATCGAACGAGTATGTCCCTATCGCGGCCTTGACGCGGCCACCTCGTCTGATCGGATTATGGCGCAAATGTCTCACGCTCTTTCTGAACTCACCGACAACGTGGGAATCGTCATCTCGCCATCGCTCGCTGAAAACCGTTTAAATCACATTGAGTTTATCCAACTCTCGGAAAAGCGAATTCTGGTCGTTTTAGTCACAACCTCAAACACCATCCACAACAAAATCATTCGCCTGGAAGATAACCTCACTCAGGAGGAACTCGAGCGTACGGCGCGCTATCTCAACTCGGAGTTTTGCGGCAAGAGCCTGGTCTCGATTCGGGCGGAAATCCTGGAAATGATGAGTGAAGAGAAGGCGCTCTATGACCGGCTATTGCGAAATGCGATCCTACTTTGCGATATGAGTCTCGACGGAGAAGAGTCGACCAGTGGAGACGTGTACGTCGATGGAGCCTCAAATATTCTGAGTAAGCCTGACTTTGTTGACGTCGACCGAATGCGCGAGCTGTTTCGGACGTTTGAGGCGAAATCTCGGCTGATAAAAATCCTGAATGAATGTGTGTCGCGGGACAATTATGCGCATGCAGGCGACGTTCATGTCCTGATTGGGCGCGAACATGCGATTGCCTCGATGCGTAACTGCGCCCTCATTACCGCGCCGTACCGGCTTGGCTCAAATGAACAGATGGGAACTCTCGGGGTTGTCGGGCCGATGAGGATTGAGTATTCGCGCATTATGGCTATGGTAAACTACATGGCGCGTTTGATTGAACGGCGTCTCAGTGAAGAGGCGCGTGTTTGAGCCGGGCCCCGAAAACTTTCGAACAAAAACCAGCAAATGCCTCCTGACGAAAAAGGAAACTCCTCTAACCGCATTCCTGTGAATTTTTTGGATTCAGAAAGCGAACACCCATCGGCTGGGGCAGCTGAAACGCCCTCTTCAGGTGAGGAGTTTACGCACGATATGGACGACGAACTTGATGTTCCTGATGAGGGCGAGGAAGTGTTCGATCTCGACAGCCCATCTATTCAACCTTCTCCACAGGCCGATGGCACGCCCGCCGAAGCTCCGCCCGCAACAGGTGGACCGGAGGTGGCCGAGCTAGTGGCGACTCGCGCCGAGCTCAAACGGCTTGAAGCAGAGGTTAAAGATCTGCGGGATAGCCTGGCTCGCCGCCAGGCCGATTTTGAAAACTACAGGAAGCGTGTGGATCGAGAACGCGCGGCGACCTACGATCGTGTGGTCGCGGATATTGCGGAGAAACTCCTTCCCGTGCTCGATAACCTTAAACGGGCTTTGGAAACAGAGGCGTCGCTGGAGGCGAGCGAGTCTGACGAGTTTCGTCATTTCCTGAGCGGCGTGGATCTTATTTACAAACAGCTTGGCGGCGTGCTTGACGCTCTTGGAGTGAAGCCGATTTTGGCTGAAGGTGAACAGTTTAATCCGCATCTGCATGAGGCCGTAGTGACCGAACCGTCTGACGATCACGAACCAGATACTGTCATTCAGGAGATCGTTCGCGGATTCACTCTCGGCGACAAATTGATTCGGCCGTCGCTCGTTAAGGTCGCCGTCAGGAAATGAGTTAACCGGTCCTGACAGACTAGGATTCCTGAATAATGGGAAAAGCAATCGGCATAGATTTAGGCACAACGAACTGCTGCGTCTCTGTTCTTGAAGGTGGCGCGGTGCAGATCGTGCCCAACAAGGAGGGCGGCCGAACTACTCCGAGCGTTGTGGGTTTCACCGATAAAGGTGAGCGACTAGTGGGCCAGATCGCGAAACGCCAGGCCGTGACCAATGCGGCCAATACGGTTTATGCCGTGAAGCGCTTGATCGGCCGCAAATACAATGCCCCCGAAGTGCAAAGGATGCGTGAAACTGCGGCCTTTGAAATCGTAGACTCACCCAACGGCGACGCGCGCGTACGCGTTCAGGGCCGAAGTTACAGCCCGCCCGAACTCTCCGGAATCCTGTTGCAACGATTGAAGGCGGCGGCGGAAGATTTTCTGGGAGAGCCGGTGACGGATGCGATCATCACGGTCCCTGCTTACTTTGACGACTCACAGCGCCAGGCAACCAAGGACGCTGGAAAAATTGCCGGCCTCACAATCGAGAGAATTATTAATGAACCAACCGCGGCCGCGCTTGCCTACGGCTTGGGCAAGTCAGGAGTTGAGCGGTTGGCGGTTTACGATCTCGGCGGGGGCACCTTCGACATCTCAATTCTGGAGATGAGTGATGGAGTCTTTGAAGTGCTTTCAACTTCGGGAAACACGTTTCTTGGCGGCGAAGATATCGACGAGCGAATCATGAACTGGATGGCCGACCAGTTCTTAACTGACACGGGAATTGATTTACGCAAAGATCGACTCGCCTTGCAGCGTTTGAAAGAAGTTGCTGAACGGGCCAAGTGTGAGCTTTCATCGGCCACGGAAACGAACATAAATCTTCCCTTCATTGCCGCCGATGCGACCGGCCCCAAGCATTTTAATAAGACCCTCACCCGGACTGAATTCGAAGATCTCATTGTCAATCTTATTGATCAAACAATAGAACCCTGCGAAAAGGCCTTGGCCGATGCAAAACTGGAGCCGCGGGACATCGACAAGGTAATCCTTGTTGGTGGCCAGACGCGGTCTCCGATCGTCGAGCGCACCGTCGAAAAGATTTTTGGCAAGAAGCCTTCCGCCGAGATTAATCCTGACGAAGTGGTTGCCATGGGCGCGGCGATCCAGGGTGGTGTGCTAACCGGCGAGGTCAAGGACATTGTTCTTCTCGACGTGCTGCCGCTGAGCCTGGGGTTGGAAACTCGCGGCGGATTGTTCACCAAAATTATCGATCGCAACTCAACCATTCCATTGCGCAACAGTCTGACCTTTACCACCGTGGTGGACAATCAGACTTCGGTTGAGATTCACATTCTGCAGGGCGAACGTGAAGTCGCTGCAGGTAATCGCTCGCTCGGCAAATTCGAGTTAGTGGGTATTCCTCCAAACCCGCGAGGCGTGCCTCAAATTGACGTTTCTTTTGAAGTTGACGCAAACGGCATAGTTTCGGTTTCGGCCCAGGACAAATCCACCGGTCGGGAACAGCAGATGCGCATCACGCCGACCTCTGGTCTCGCGCCCGACGAAATTCAGCAACTACTCAAAGAGGCAGAGGGTTATGCCAGTTCCGATCGCCAGGCCAAGGAGATCGTGGTGCTGAGGAACAAACTCGAATCCCTCCTGCGCAATACTCAGAAGTCGTTTGCCAAGTTTGGCGGGATGCTGTCGGCAAATGATCAGGAGATTGCGGAGCGCATCTTCAAGGAATCTGACGACGCTGCCAAGACTGAAGATAACGAAGCCATAAACAAAACGTTGACTGCGCTTGAAAGAGTGGCCGCACAAATTACCGCTGCGATGATGAGCCCTGCGAACGAACCTGCATCAGACGATGCTGATGCGCCTGCCAGTGAATTTACAAAATTCTAAGTTTCATTTTTTGATTAGAACGAGAGGGTTTAGAAAGTCTTAATGAGTAAACGAGATTATTACGAAGTGCTGAGCGTTAGTCGCACTGCTACTGATCAGGAAATCAAGAGCGCTTACAGGCGGTTGGCCCTCCTCCATCATCCGGACAAGAACCCGAATGACCCCAGCGCCGAAGAGAAATTCAAGGAAGCGGCGGAGGCCTACGGCGTGTTGGCGGATAACGAACAGCGCCAGCGCTACGATCGCTTCGGACATGCCGGCGTTTCCAGCGGCGCGGGACAAAGCTGGGGCGCTCCAGGCTTTGGCGGCATCGAAGACATCCTGGGTGACCTGTTTGGCTTCGGTGATGTTTTCAGCGGTGGTCGTGGCGGATCGCGCCGAACAGCCGCGCAACGCGGAGCGGATTTGCGTTACGACCTGGAGATCACGCTCGAAGATGCCTACAAAGGGATGACTGCGCAATTACGGATTCCCAGGCTTGAGACTTGTGAAAGCTGTAAAGGGAATGGCGCTGCCGCCGGCACCCAACCTGAGACTTGCAACAACTGTGGCGGCACAGGCCAGGTGCGATATCAGCAAGGCTTCTTTTCCGTCGCCCGTACCTGCCAGCCGTGTCGAGGCGCCGGACGCGTCGTCAAGAATCCGTGTCCGGATTGTCGCGGCGCCGGTCGAATTGAGCGCGAGAAACAGATGGAGGTCAAAATCCCGGCAGGCGTGGAAACCGGATCACGACTGCGTGTTCAGGGGGAAGGAGAGGACGGCACTCAGGGTGGTCCGTCCGGTGATCTTTACGTCGTAATCCATCTCGCTGAGCATGAGAGATTCGAGAGACAGGGAAACAATCTTTACGCATCAATGCCAATCACTTTCGGACAAGCCGCGTTGGGCTCGGATGTTTATGTGAGCACGATTGATGGTGAAGAGAAAATAAAGGTTCCTTCGGGGACGCAGACGGGAACAGTCTTTCGCCTGAAAGGCAAGGGCATGCCGGTGCTGGGCAGTCGCGGGCGCGGCGATCTATTTGTGGCAGTCAGCGTAGTGACACCCACATCGCTGACGCGGGAACAGCGAAAACTTCTCGAACAGCTTTCTGTGGTTGAAAACAAGGACCTTGAGGACAAGGGTCTGGTTGATAAGGTGCGCGATATTTTCGGCTAGTCGATTCAGACAATCTTCAAAAGCTGGTGAACTCATGAACATTTCCCCCAGGCGTTGCCTGCTTCTCCTTGTCGTTGCAGTGACACTCGTCGCCGGTTCAATCGGCGTGCACGCGCAGGACATGGAGCGTTGGCAAAACTTCGACTTCTCAAAAACGTCCCTCAAAAGTGCTGACGCGAGCAAACTTGAGCTTCATCAGCTAAAGCTTCTGCGAGGCATTGTCTTTGGTCGTCATGGACGCATTTTCAAAGACGCAGAGATTCGTCTCTTCCTTCAAGACCAGCCCTGGTACAAACCAAACGCCGATTTCAAAAATTCGATGCTCAACGATACGGAACGGCGAAATCTGGATCTGATTCGCATCGCCGAGGCGAGCAAGCATGCGACCGTGCAGCCCGGTGATATGCGCTACTGGCAAACGCGTCCGTTAAATGCGAGGAAGCTGGGCAAGCACAGTGGCGCCGAATGGCGTGTGTTGCGCTCAGAAGTGGAAGCGATACATGGCAAACGTTTCAGCGAACCGTGGTTGCAGCAGTATTTCGACGAACGCTACTGGTACAAAGCAAGCGACAACTACGATCCCAAAAAGCTGACCGCGGTCGAGCAGAAGAACCTCGTGACGATTGCTGACGCGCAAAAGAAATCGCGGCGAATCGCCCTCGCGCCCGGCGACATGGAGCTCTTTGAGGACAAACTGATCTCCGAGCGCATGCTGCACGGCTTGAGTCTTAATGAACTGCGGTTGTTGCGAAACGAAATTTATGCGCGGCATGGCCGTCAGTTTCAGGCTCCCTGGCTCTCGCAGTATTTTTACAGTCAACCCTGGTATCAACCCGTTGAGAATTTCAAGGATGAGGATGTATCGGGTTCAGACAAGCAAAACGTGGATACCATTGTCGGTTACGAAAACAAAATCCACGACAACCTCGGGCGTCAACCGATAACGCGCAGTTTGCTTGAGGGATTATTCATTGAAGACGCCGTCAAGATGCGCAATGAAATCTATGCGCGGCGCGGCAAGGTGTTTACGAAAGAGCCATGGTTTCAAACCTACTTCGAAAGCTTTCCCTGGTATAAAGCCAATCCTGAATTCACCGACGCGCAGTTAACCCCACTGGAAAAACGCAACATCGCCGCGATTACCGCCTACGAGAAACGGGCGGTGAGCGCGATGAGCGTCATCGAGGGTTGATAAGGCCCACTCCGGTCTCGCGTGTCGAGACCAATGACAGACGGCAGTCGGCAGTTGGAAGTAGACAGAAACAAGAGGCGGGCGACGTTAGACATCGCCCGGCTCTTGCTTGCTATCAGGCACCTGATTCGACGAGGTCAAAGCCGGTAGCGCACTTTCGCTTTTCGCAATTCCTCATCGACGTTGTCAAGATTCTGCAAACGCAACGTCACATCCGCATTCAAATCAAATCCAGCGCGTTCTCCGGCCTGCAGTTTCGCAGTGCCAGCCGCTGCAATCATGGCGGCGTTGTCGGTTGAGAGATGCGGTGAAGGGAAGTAGACAGGAATGCCCAGTCGTGATCCCGCTTCGGCTGACGCTACCTTCAGTGCGCCGTTACACGCTACGCCACCTGCTACGATTAGTGTTCGCGGTCCATATTCGCTCGCAACGCGCTCAGCAGTTCCAACCAGCGAGCGAACGACGGTGCTCTGGAAACTCGCCGCCAGATCCTTGATCCCGTGCGAAGGTTCTTCGCCGTTAGCGACCGGCTGCAAACCGCTTTCGCGCACATGTTTCGTGACTGCTGTTTTCAAACCACTAAAACTAAAGTCTGGCGAGCCATCGCCCATCCGCGGTACAGAAAACTTCACCGCCTTCGGATTACCTTCGCGCGCCAGGCGCTCGATGATTGGTCCGCCGGGGTAGCCGAGGCCGACCATCTTCGCCACTTTATCAAAGGCTTCGCCGGCGGCGTCGTCGCGAGTGCGGGCGATGACTTTGTATTTCCCCGGTTCCGGAATGAAGAAAAGGTTGGTGTGACCACCTGAAACCACCAGCGCCAGCGCTGGATATTCCACTGGGGGATTTTCGAAGACCACCGAATAAACGTGGCCCTCGATGTGATTCACGCCGACCAGCGGTTTCTTCAAGGCGAAGGCCATGGCCTTCGCATACGACACACCCACGAGCAGTGAACCCACCAGGCCCGGTCCAACAGTAACCGCGAGGCCGTCGAGATCCGCGGAACGAATGCCGGCGAGAGCAAGGGCCTCGTTAACAATCGGAACGATTTTGTCGAGGTGTTCGCGCGACGCTATTTCGGGAACAACGCCGCCGTAGCGTTTATGGGTTTCGATCTGTGAAGCAATGACTGACGAAATAATTTCACGGCCATCACGCACTACAGCAGCAGCGGTTTCGTCGCACGATGTTTCGATCCCCAGAACGAGCATGATGGGATTCTAGCAATGATCGAGTGAGGCGGCGAAACTGGATGAAACCTGTCGCAGAACCCCCAACGTAGGACTAGTCATTTCGCTTTGTGGCTTCGCCCTTGGATGTGCGGAAGGTCTGTTACCTTCCGGGAGCTCATTCTATATCCGGGGGTAGGCCCCAAATCCAGGGCGCAGCCCCACAATATCAAAGAGATTGGTCCGGTGGGGCATAGCCGCCACCTCACATCAGACGGCGGAGCCGCGGATGATGTTCGGGTTCTTCATTTTTCGCTCGTGCTCACTTCATAGAAACTCAGAGCACTGTCGCCTTGTTTGAGAACACGCGTGCGGTGCAGGCTGCCAGGCTCGTCCGGCAATTCCTTCTTGTGATGGTGCTCGACTATCAGCAGTCCGGTTTCAGATAACACTGCGAGGGAAATGTTGCCGAGAGCTTCCAGCACCGGGACATAATCAATCGAGTAAGGTGGATCAAAAAAGACAATGTCCCACGGTTGATGTTTCCCGTTGCCTTTCTGTCGGGCTGCTTGCCTGAGAAACTCTGCCGCTTCCGCCTGCACGACTGATCGTTCCTCCTTCGCAATCCCGCACAACTCCAGGTTCGCTTCGATCAATGAAGTCATCTTTCGCGAACGGTCGACGAACGTTGCGTGTGCGGCCCCGCGCGACAGCGCCTCGATGCCCACCGCTCCGGATCCAGCACATAAATCCAGAAAACGAGCGCTCTCGATTCCTGGCGCAATCACATTAAACAGCGTCTCGCGCAGGCGATCAGAGGTCGGCCGCACTTCGAGCGACGGCGGACTCTTCAGGTTTCGGCCACGATATTTTCCAGCGATTATTCGCACATTAAATCTGCGTTCTGAAAAGCGAACTAGCCCACCGCAGCCAGACCGAACCGCGGATCAGCTCGAACTCGGTCGATCATCTTCGCAGTCTCCGGCGACCGCTCGCCTTTCGCGAGAAAGAACTCAGCTTCCTTGCGCGCGCCCTCCAGAAACTTTTGGTCGCGCACGAGATTCGCGACTCGAAACTCAGGCAGACCAGACTGTTTTGTTCCCAGAAGTTCTCCTGGTCCGCGTAGTTCCAGATCCTTTTCGGCGATAATAAACCCGTCGTTTGTTTTCGCCATGATACCCAGCCGTTCTTCCGCCACACTCGTTTTCTTGTCAGATGTCAGCAGGATGCAATAACTCTTCTCGGCGCCACGACCGACGCGTCCACGCAACTGGTGAAGTTGCGAGAGACCAAAGCGTTCCGCATGTTCCACGATCATCAGCGAAGCGTTGGGAACATCAACCCCGACCTCAATGACAGTGGTTGATACCAGTATCTGGATCTCGCCGGCGACGAAGCGGCGCATCACGTCCTCTTTCTCTGCAGTCTTCATCTTTCCGTGCACAAGTCCCACGGAACACTTCGGGAAAACCTTGTCGCGCAGATATTCATAGCGCTGCGTCGCATCTTTGAGGTCCATCTTTTCAGACTCTTCGACGAGCGGATAAACAACGTAGACCTGCCGGCCCGCGCGCACTTCCGTGTTAATCAGCTTCTTCGCTTCGCCGCGTTTTTCCTCGCCCATCACAATTGTTTCTATTGGGGTCCGTCCCGGCGGGAGTTCATCGATTTGCGAAACGTCGAGGTCGCCGTAAATCGTCATCGTAAGCGAACGGGGAATTGGGGTCGCAGTCATGACCAGCACATCAGGATTGAGTCCGCGCCCGCGCAACTCTGCGCGTTGCATGACGCCGAACCGGTGCTGTTCATCGATAACGGCCAACCCGAGATTCTTAAATGAAACGGATTCCTGAATCAGCGCCTGGGTGCCGATGCAGGCGTGAATCTCTCCCGCTGCGAGCAAAGTGTGGAGCTCTCGTTTCTGCGCAGCGCGCAAAGCGCCGGTGAGGAGTTCAACCCGATAGGGCGTTGCCGCAAGCAATCGTTTAATGTTGCGAGCATGCTGCTCGGCGAGTATTTCCGTTGGCGCCATCAGAGCGGTCTGGTAACCGTTCTCCATAGTGGCCAGCATCGCGATTAAGGCCACGATCGTCTTTCCACTGCCGACGTCACCTTGCAGCAATCGGTTCATCGGCTCGTTTGACTTCAAATCCCTGAAAATTTCTTTGACGACCCGACGTTGTGCATCGGTGAGTTTGAAAGGCAACACCGATCCGATTCGCATTTTTGTGGCCTGGTCGATTTTGATCACGGCGCCTTTAGACTCTTTTATGCGACGGCCGCGTTTCATGCTGACCCCGAACGCTATCCAGAAAAGATCTTCAAAGATAAGACGAAGATGCGCGGGACTTCGCGCCTGCTCGTAGAGCGCGAGCGGCGTGTCTTCGGGTGGAAAGTGGATGTGTCGCAAGGCTTTGGCGCGACCGATAAGCTTTCGCCGTCGCAGCAATTCTCCGGGAAGCGTTTCGGCAATAGCCGCATCGGGGAGGCAAGCCAACGTTGCGTGAATGATTTCGCGAACATGTTTGGAACTAAATTCGCCCAGCTTGCGGTAGATGGGCACGTAGCGACCGACATGAATCATTGCAAATGCCGGATCGCCATTGTCGTCGTCTTCAGGTTGATCATCGCGAAGTGTGTTGTCAGTGCTTTTCGCCTCCGAATGCGCCATTGCAGGTAACATTTCGAGCTCATCGGCAGGTTTGTTTAGCCGCAAGCTGAACGTAGCGCGGCGCTTGTCCCATTCCCACGTGCCGAAGGTAATAAAGCGGGCGCCGCGCGCAAAACGGTTCGTGTAGTAAGTGATGATGTCGTGCGCATGAGCGCCGGAAACAAACCACCAGACAACGACTGGTCTCCCCGTTTGTTTTGGATCGGTAGCGGTTATTTCAAAAATAAAAAGACTGGAACGGCCGTGGGTGCGCCGGTTTTTCACCTGGAATCCGCCGGAGATTTTGACGATCAATTCGAGCGATGCTTCCATGCCTTCAGTTAGGTCTGCAATGCGCGACGGGTTGGAGCGATCCTCATAACGCATCGGAAGGTAGTTTATGAGATCCTCCACCGTGGCCATGCCTGATTCTGATTTATTGAAATGGCCGGCTAAAGACTGGGCCAGCTTATGCGAAAGCGTTTGCCCCAAACGCCCGATCCGGTACTGGTATAACTCTTCGATCGGGGTATCGAGGTCGATTGGAGGCGGCATTGCGCGGATCATAGCATAGGAATTTGCCGAGAATTGGGGTTAGGATATTCAGGCCATTGGCCGTAGCCCGGCCATAAGGAATAGCAGATGACTTCTGAAATTGAGTTGACCGAAAAAACGCGCGAGCAGCTTCGGGCTGTGCGGACCGTTTTGCTAAGCCTGCATAAGACGCTGTTGGATTTTGAGCGCGAGGCTTATGAACGAGAGCGCCGGAAAATCAGCAATAGCTATGAATTCCTGAATCTGGTGATGAGCGATCCGTGGTTTGCATGGTTGCGGCGTTTGTCAGAGCTGATCGTGGAGATCGACGAATTGTTAGCCAATCGCGAATCGCCAAGAGAAACTACCGGTGCTGCATTGATCAGCCAGTCGAGAATCCTGCTGACGCCTCTCGAAACAGGCGATGAATTCCAGCGGAAGTATTTCACAGCAATGCAGCAGTCGCCGGAAGTGGTGTTGGCGCACGGGGAGTTTGCGAAGGCACTGGGGCCGGCGAGATTGTCGAAAGAGATCCACTAGCCACAGATGAACATGGATTCACACTGATCAAACCAGGGTGAATGTCTTGCCGGGTCTGATCCGTGTTAATCCGTGCCGATCTCTGGCTACTGTTATAAGGGAGGAAACGTTCTAGTTGGTTGTTCCTTCAGCTTTAACGCAGTGCTGATCAAAAGCGGTGGTCAGTTCATGCGCAACTTGATAGGCATCGCGCCCTTCAATCTGGCGCCGCTCGAGCATGTACACAATCTTCCCGTCCTTCAGAAGCGCGATGGAAGGTGACGATGATTCGTAGCCAGTGAAATAACTGCGCGCCTTCTCGGTGGCTTCGATATCTGCTCCGGCGAAGACTGTTGCTACTCTGTCGGGGCGCACACTGTGTTGCAATGCAAAAGCGATTCCGGGTCGGGCTTTTCCTGCCGCGCATCCACAAACTGAATTGACAACGACCATCACGGTGCCCTTTGTATTGCTAATCATCTCGTCGACTTGTTCTGGAGTGCGTAGTTCTTCTACTCCGATACGAGTCAACTCCTCGCGCATCGGTCGAATCATTAGTTCTGGATATGGCATATCAATTTCTCCTGCTGTTGAATTAAGGGTTGGATTATAGCAGTTCGCTTAGCATGAGTCGCGCCGGGAGTCTTGTGACAGTCGTTTGCTACTGTTTCACCCGGGTGTTATCGAAATGGTTCGCGGCGTGTCGCCGTCTCCTGCGATAGAAATTCGCCAGACATTCGACGGCAGCGGATACCTGCCCAGGCGCTCAGCCCACTCAATCACAACCACTGCGCGTTCGTCGTTAAGCAGTTCGTCCAGATCAACGGCATGAGCCGCGCCTGGGCCTTCGTCCAGCCGATAGAGATCTATATGGAAAATTGGCAGCCTGCCGTCATAAGGGTTCACCAGGGTAAAGGAAGGACTCGTTACCTCCCCAGGATCTATTCCAAGCGCTGAGGTGAGCCCTTTGACAAAGACAGTCTTGCCTGCGCCAAGAGGCCCATCCAGCAATAGGATTTCACCACCGCTGATTTGCTCGCCAAGTTGTCTGCCGAGGTTAAAGGTGTCGATGACATCGCCACATATAAAATCGCCAATTAGATTGATTGCCATCGCGGTAGACATTTATTCACCGGGAGCGCGGCGTCCCGCCCGCACACGTTGCCAACTCGATTCGTCAGGCCGACGAACCTTGTGGAGCCACCCGCGCGGTTCGCGCTTCGAGTTCATCGCGGGCGAGACGCCCGCGGTCCAGCGTTAAGGTAACTCTCCCGCCGGATCGAGAGCGAGGAAAGCCTCGCTCAAGTATTCGCATATGTCGGAAGCGACCATAGCGCGCATGCCCAGATCGCGCGCGGCGAAATCGCCCGCCAGACCGCCAATGAACAGAGCTGCGATCACTCCGAAGAGCGCATCAGCTTCGTCGAAAAAGCCGCCGGACGCGCCTGCCGCACCCTGCGCAATGAATCCGGCGATGATGCCAGTGAGCGTGTCGCCAGCTCCCGCCGTTCCCAGTCCGGCGCTACCTGTTGGCGTGATGAACACCCGGCCATCCGGCGCTGCAATCAAGGATCTGGAACCCTTCAGCACCAGAATCAGGTGATGATTCGTGGCAAACTCTCGCGCCGCGGCGACGCTATCGTCGAGCGCCGATTTATCAGTTGTTCCCATCAAACGCAACATCTCGCCGGGATGTGGTGTGAGTATTAAGGGGAACTCTGCCGGCCTCTGAAGATCAGAAGGCCAGGGCGCTAAACAATTCAAACCGTCAGCATCGATGACTATAGGCGTCTTGCGTTGTTTGACAACTTCGCGGACAAAGCGTCGCGTTCGCTCGTCGTCCGATGAAAGCCCTGGGCCAATCGCGGTGACTGTAGCTCGGGAGGCGAGTCGCAGCACATGTTCGACAGCGTCATCACTAATTGCGCCGCGATCTGTTTCAGCCAGTGCGATTGTCATTACTTCTGGCATCGCGGTGGCTGCCACTGACGACTGTGCTGACGACGGTGTGGCAATCGTTACGAGTCCCGCGCCGGATTGCATCGCCGCATTACCGGAGAGTACCGCCGCACCGGTATAACCTCGCGAACCCGCAATCAAAAGGACGTGACCATGGGAGTTCTTGAAAGAGTCGGGAATGTAACGGGTGCTTCTCAACCATTTCCGCGCATCGACTTCCTCAATTACGAAGAGCTGTGAATCAGCCGCATCAATCAGGGCCGACGGGGAACCAATGTCTGCGACGATCAGTGTTCCATTCAGGTGTGAAGCTGGAGGCAGAACATTCGCCGGTTTGGGCGCGGTAAAGGTGACAGTTAAATCTGCGTTGACTACAGGCCCAATCGGGTTTGCCGAGTCGGCGTTTAGGCCTGACGGAAGATCGACGGAAACTATCAGTGAAGCTGAACCACTTGTTTTTTCGCTGTGCCGCAGAGTCGCCAGATGATTCGCGGCTTCAGCGAATATTCCTGCAAGCGGACGCTTCAGTCCAGTCCCGAAAAGCGCGTCGACTATTACGTCGAAGGTCTGGGTTCGAACCGCTACAGCTTCCCAGTCTGAAGCAGTGTGGCACTCGACGAAAGTTAAGGACGCGGCACTGGAAGCAGCGAGATCGCGAACAATCTCCAAGTTGGCGTAAGCATCGCCGCGCGTGTTCGCCACGCTTCCGAGGAGGACGACGTCAACCGCGCAGCCCGCTCTAATTAGTTCCTGTGCGAGTGCGGCGCCATCGCCTCCATTGTTCCCGGGTCCGCAGAGCACGAGGACTTTTTTTCCAGCCAGGCCCCTGGGGAAGTGTGCGTCGATTGCATGAAAGCAGGCGTGAGCTGCTCGCTGCATTAGTTGTAGTGATGTTATTTCCGCCTTCTCCACCGTGAGGCGGTCGATGGTCCGCATCTGCTCGGCTGTAATAACTGGCTGCACGTTTGGATGATAGGGACGAGAGGTTTCGTGGTCAATCAAGCAGGATTGGGCGTACCCCGGTCGATCGTGGGTCTCAGGTTGCGAGCCTCTGTCACCCTGGCGCTACGACAGGCTTCTGAGGCTTGGGACAATGATTCAGATCGGTATCGTCGTCCTTTTGTTCGAATTTCATTCCGAACAGTTGCTCAGTAAGAATGGGATTACATGTAGCTGCCTGAAACGCCTTGATGGATCGATCCCGTTCTTTTCCCGACGGCATCAGTTGCATGTGTTTGTATGAGCCCCAGACTACTTCCTCCAGGTGAGTGATTTGTCTTGCCTCCAGCTTCTCATCTTTGTTGGAAGGAAAAAACTGCTCGCCATCGTAGGTCATGTTTTGCAGCCTGACGGGGGCGAACCCATAAACTGTGCGCAGAGCATTCCGATACTTAATCAGAATATGTTCATTCATCCATTTATCCTCTGCGAGATAAGGTTTTGAATCTTCCCACTCATTCAGGAGCGTGCGTGCGAATTGCACATCTCGCAAACGGTCAAAGTCACAATCTTCTTTAACGCTCGCCATTAGATTCGTCGTTATGTCGCGAATCCGCTTCGCTTGTAATTTCGAATCTAAGTCTTTGTCGATATCAAGATATGCTTTCAAATCTGCAAGAATGAAGCGAGCCTGAGAGATGGTTTGGTCTTTTTTTGTGAATTGGTATAACTGCTCAAGATCAGAACGCACCTGGTTTTGGATTCTGATAGTTTGATCGGCCTTTCGAGTTTCCCGATCTTTTATTTGCTCCGCCGTGGCTTGTTTTTGTTCTTCGGCACTCTTTTTCTTGAACTCATAGATACCGAAAAGGAAACCGCCTATCGCGATCATGACGGAAATCAAGGGAAGATATTGAGTAATTCCGCGTCCCCACTTGTTGTTATTCCTTACTTCACTAATCTCCAGCTTGAGTTTCTCCAACTCAGCTTCCTTGATGAGATTATCCAGGTCTGTCTTAACGGAATCTGCGGTTTGCATGTGAGTCCTTTCGTTTTACAGCCGATAAGGAGTAAGTCACGGGCGCATCGGAAGGTGTTCGATCTCTCGCACCAGTGCGACTGAGATGGTTAGCTGTAGTTTGGGGATGATATTGACGAGAGGTGCAGCGGTCAATCAAAAAAATGACGACTGTGTCTTTGTCTCTGACTTTTGAGAGGCAGAGGAGGTTTTCTGGAAAGCAGAAACTGGAAGCCAGAATATGTGATCCAAAAACAAAAACGAGCGACCCAGGGGGCCGCTCACCCGCCTATTGCCGCTGCACCAACTGTCCGTTTTCCAGGATAACTAACTAAAGATTGAATGGCGTCGATTCTCCAGAAAGTTTGGAAAAAAATTCAGGTAAAAAGCCCGAACCGTTTACCGGGTAAGTATTCCACGTTTCGAAACCAGCGCTCTCAAGAGCGGGTTTCGCTGCTAAGAAAACGGACAATTCCAAGGGATTTCCATTGTTTTGGGCTTTTTAGACTGACTTTTGGGCTACCGCGCTATCTTAAGAATTCGCAGGATCCTGCCGATGACGGCGCGCGATTCCGCGATGCCTGCGACGTAGGTCAGGCCGAAATAGGTGACGCCGTAGCAACCCAGCACCACCGCGGCAAGCGGAATCGGGTGTAACGAACCAAGAGATAGTTTCAATGCCCAGCCGACGCCCGCGCTGACGAACGCCGCTGCCCATAGCTTCAAGAGGTAAGCGAAGGGCAAGCCGGTGCGACCTATGCGACGATTCAGGGTCCTTCTTAAGAGTAGATACTCAATCGAGGCGGCAATGCTTGCGGAAAGCGTGAGCCCCACGACGCCCCATTTCGGAGCTATGCCGAAGTAACGAGGAAGGGGAAGGGCGAAGAGGTAGCCCAGCACTATAGCGAGCAATACATGAATCACGGCGTACAGCAGGGGTGTGCGCGTATCTTTAAGTGCGTAATAGGTGGACGAATAAAGGCGTCCGAGGGTTGAAGCGAGCAGCCCCACACTCGAACCGGCAAGAATTCCCCAAACGTAAATTTTCGCATCGCCCTGAAACCTACCACTCTGATAGAGAGCTCCGACCATCACGTCGCCCATCGCAAAAAAGGCCGTCGCTGACGGAACTATGAAGAACGCGATTCGTTGCAAACCCGCGTCCAGCCGCTTCCTCAGAATTCCAGCAACCTGCTCGATGGTGCCCAAGGCGCGAGACATCGCGGGTAGCTCGGCAGCTGAAACCGACATGCCGAAAAGGCTGACCGGCAAGGTGTAGAGGCTCTGTGAATAAGTGAGAGCAACGATCGCTCCGTAAGGGAGGAAGCTGGCTATTATTTCGTCGACGAAGGCACTGATTTGAATCACACCGCGGCTCATGAATACCGGGAAGAAATTTCTTACGACCTGGCGCACATGGGTGTTTGCGACATCGATTGTCGGCCAGATGCGATCGACCAGCTTGAAGACAGTTGGTAGTTGGACCGCAAACTGCAGCGCACTGCCGACCACAGCCCCAAAGGCCATGATTTCGGCAAGCCGGAAATCCGTTACCTGGCCACCGAAGAGTATCAGCGAAGTAATGATGGCGAGGTTCCACACGACGGGCGCGGAGTAGGATATGAAGAAGCGATGATGGCTATTGAGAATGCCCAGGCACCACGCTGAAAGCACCAGCAAGCCTGCGCCGGGGAAGAGTATCTGAACTATCCGGATAGTCAGTTCCCGTCGTTCAGCCTCGAACCCGGGCGCGATCGCGTCGATGAGAAACGGTGCTGCGAGAACGCCGAACAACACCACTACTGACGTGATCAGCGCCAGCAAGCCGAGAATGGCGCGCGCCACATGTGAAGCTTCTTTTTCGTTGTCCTGGGCCAGCAGTTTTGAGTAGATGGGGATGAACGACGCGGAAAGAGCGCCCTCGCCAAAAACATTCTGCAGGAAATTCGGGATCTTGAAGGCTGCCGCAAAAGCGTCGCCGGCTGCTGAGGTGCCGAAGTAGTGAGCGAATACGCGCTGCCTTACCAGTCCGATGATGCGGCTGAATAAGATACCGCTTCCGACCAGGACGGCAGATTTACCGCTGCTCCTGGTCGCCGTCGCCGCAGTGGTTTTTGACTCAGGGGGCCCAGCAGTTCCTGGCTGAGCCACAGTCTCCCCGGCAATTGACCCTGCCTCGTCGTGTGCTGTGACTGAAAGTTCAGGGGTTGCCGCTGACGAATCTTCAGCTGGTGGAGCTTTCGGAGAGTCAGGTTGGGAAGGATCGTTCATCAGTTTCCGAGGCTGTAGTCCTTGATTTTCGTCAACAAGGTTTTGTAACTGATGCCTAGTTCTTCAGCAGCGCGACCCTTATTTCCTTCCGCGTTCTTGAGTGCTTCGCGGATCTTGTTGCGCTCTACAAAACGCAGGGCGCGCTGGCCGACGTCGGAAAGCGTGCCTGACAAGTCGAAGAGATTAATCGCGTCAGGACTCTCCAGGCTACTGCCAAGACCAAGGTCCTTCGGTTCGAGCACCATTGAGTCAGAGAGGATACACGCGCGCTCGATCGCGTTTTCCAGTTCGCGCACATTGCCGGGCCAATTGTGTGCTCGCAGAGCTGCGCACGCTGCCTCGCTCAGCGTCGCTTCGCGTTTGCGCAAGTCTTTTCCCAATTGGGCTGCGAAGTGTTTTGCGAGCATGACGATGTCGCTTCCGCGCTCGCGCAACGGCGGAATCTCAAGAGGGAAGACAGCTAAACGAAAAAATAGATCGCGGCGAAACTCACCATTTTCGACAGCCATCTTCAAGTCTTTGTTGGTTGCAGCTACAACTCTAACGTCGACCGGCACCGGCGCTCGCCCTCCGATTCGATCGACAACCTTCTCCTCAATCGCCCGCAAGAGTTTTCCCTGGACTGCCACGGGAAGTTCACCAATCTCATCCAGAAAAACAGTGCCGCTCGACGCCAGCTCAAACTTTCCCAGCCGGCGATCGTTAGCGCCGGTAAACGCGCCACGCTCGTGGCCAAATAGTTCGTTCTCAATTAACGTCTCGGGGATTGCGGCGCAATTTACCGCGACGAAGGGTTTGTCGCGACGATTAGATAGATGGTGTACAGCGCGTGCGAAAAGTTCCTTGCCCGTGCCGGATTCGCCAAGTAAAAGGACGGTGGCTTCAGTCTGGGCCACGCGCTGAATTTCAGCCACGGCCTGCTTGATTGCGTCAGACTCGCCGATGATGCGTGGGAACCCGTAGCGTCGTGACCACTCTTCCCGCAGGAGAATGTTTTCAGTTCGCAGTCGCGCCTGCTCGAGCGCTCGTTCCACAATCAGCAGTAAGTGATTTGAGTCAACCGGCTTTTGTAGAAAGTCGTGTGCGCCATCTTTCATTGCCTGCACTGCTTCGTCGATAGATCCGAAGGCGGTCATAACGATGACCGGCAAGCCGCCGTCTGCAGCGCGTGCTGCCCGCAGGACATCGAGTCCGGAACCGTTGGGCATGCGGAGATCCGTAAGCACCAGTTTGTGCGGAGCAGAAGCGATCTCGTTGAGCGCAAGGCGGGCGTCGGCGGCTTCAGTAACAGTATAGCCGGCGGCTTCGAGAGTCAGGCGCAGGACACGGCGCAGGCTGTCTTTGTCTTCAACGAGGAGAATGTCAGGCATTTTTTATGGATCAAACGCGCGAGCGGCAACAATGGGAATTGTACAACAGGTGGGCTGGGCGTGCGGGTTTATGTCAGACGGGAAGTAGTGGTTCACTTTTGAAACGGACTTCTCCTTGGAGTGCGGTGACCTGTCACCGCATTTGCCGGGACGGTCTAACGCCGATTCGAGGTTGTGAATTCTCAAAAAAAAAGAGCGTGCGGAAAGTCGCAGCCGACCAAAGCAGTGACAGGTCACCGCACTCCAAGGAGAGGCGCGAGTGCCCGATAAACCGAAAGGCGCGAATGGCTTGTTAACCATTCGCGCCTATTCTGTTGAAGGAAATCTCTTAAGGAGTCTTACCAGGAAGCTGGTCTATCGCCGAACTTAAGCCTCGATGGTGCCTTGTTTCCGACGGCGACGTTTCAGATACAAACCGCCCAGACCTGTTCCGAGCAGCGCCAGGGTCATGGGCTCGGGAACGGGATCGCAAGTTGTCACCGTGAAGGTGATGCCGTTGTTCCAGAAGTGGCAATCGGGATCGAAACCAAACGCCACGTTGTTGCCATTGTTCACATACGCTGTCAGCGCTTGCAGTTGTGCAGCCGTGAAGTTGTAGACAAAGTCCCTCGGATTCGTAGTAAAGCTCTGCATCGTCAGGAACGTGTTTCCCGTACCAGGATTGACGAGCGGATTGCTGTTGTAAAGGGAACCGGCAAAGTTGTCGATGATTTGACTGGTGGGCACCGGCGTTCCGGTCGCGTCGGCGAAGGAACTGATGCCGGCGGCTTTGGCCGTATCAAGCAAATGGATGAAAAGCATGTTGGCGTTTCGGTCCCAGTTGCTGATGTTCTTGAAAGTTATCGTGGCGCCAGTAATTTCCTTGCCCTTAAGACCGGTGTTATCGATTCTCCATGCGTATGCACGGTGGTGATCGAGATCGACCTGGTTTGGACCACCGGGACCCGCGTTAGGGGCGGTAGCCGGGGCGCGAAAGGTGATAGTGTCCGCAAGCGCTGTGGCCGGTAAAGCAAAAAGGGCCATCGCGGCGAGTATAAGTAGCTGTTTCTTCAAGGTCAGTCCTCCTAAAGTTTCCAAATCCTTCAACCTACCCTTTAAGAATAGGCTCGATAGGACGGGTTTTCCGGAAACAAGGCGTTAAAGTTTTGCCGGTTCCTGGAAAGAAGTGGAGGAATAGAGGCTGCCCGCAGATCTGCAGATTAAAGAGAGCCAGACGGCAGACGTGCAGAAGGCGGACGGCAGATAACAGACAGTTCGTTGTGATGTTTCCTACTGCCTAATCCTAATCGGTGTCATCTGTGCATTCTGCGGATAGTCGCCGCAGGCATCACGCCGCGCGGTGAGTATTACCCGGCTGTTTGCCGACGCTGCGACGCGCGAGGAAGCTGTTGCCGTCATCTCGCGAGACGACGCCTTTGCGGATCAGATCGTTAATAGCCGATTCGAACGTGATCATTCCATGCGCCTGGCCGGTTTGCATCGAGGAGTGAATCTGGAAGGTTTTTCCTTCGCGAATAAGATTGGCCACCGCAGGAACGTTGACCAGGACTTCCACAACTGCCGAGCGTCCCTTGCCATCTTTGCGGGCAATCAGCGACTGGGCAATTACTCCGCGCAGACTCTCAGAAAGCATCACGCGAATTTGCGCCTGCTGATTTTCGGGAAACGCATCGATGATTCGGTCAACCGTTTTGGTCGCACTATTGGTGTGCAACGTTGCAAATACGAGATGTCCTGTTTCAGCGGCAGTGAGCGCGAGCGAGATCGTCTCAAGATCGCGCATTTCACCGACCAGAATCACATCGGGATCTTCGCGGAGTGCGGCCCGCAGTGCCTGGTGAAAAGACTGTGTATGGCTGGAGACCTCTCTTTGATTGATGAGCGACTTGTCGTTGTGATGAACGAACTCAATCGGATCTTCGATCGTGATGATGTGAGCTCTCTGTGTGGCATTGATCGAGTGAATCAAAGAGGCGAGCGTGGTGCTCTTGCCGGAACCCGTCGGACCGGTCACTAAAATTAACCCTTCCGAAACGTTCATCAGGCTGATCAAACTATCTGGCAGGCCCAGTTCCTGAATAGTCTGGATGCGTTCCGGGATACGTCGGAAGACGGCGCCGACGCCTTTTCGCTGATTGAAAACATTGACTCGAAAACGGCCAGCTCCCTCAAGGGCATAGCTGCAATCAAGATCAAAGGTCTCAAGAAACGCTTCGCGGTGCTTTTGCGACAACACCTCAAAGATTAATGCCTGGCAGACCTCGGGCGTCAGCTCCTTGTAATTCAGTTTCACCATCTCGCCATGGATGCGGAAATACGGTGCGGAACCGCTGGCGACATGGAGGTCAGAGGCGTCGCGCTCCACCATTTGCTTAAGGATATCGTCAATGCGTGCCATTTATTTAATGCCTGTCAAAGTCAGCTGAAGTTATGGGCAAGTGGTTAAAGAATTTGCCGGAACGCGGTCGGTTGAACGTATTGAAACTGCGGCGTGGAAGGGGGCAGTTTGTTTGGATCCAGAAACGACGTATCGAAGGCCCAATTCCTGATTGGTGCGCCATAGATTGTCGAGTTAGCGTTGTATTGGCCCATAGCCTGTGATGAGTGGTAGAGAGGTATAAGCGAGCCGATGAAATTCCAGCGCGCGCCCCACCTTTCGAGGAAGCGCGGAAAATTGTGCATTCCTCCGTTCAATCGTGATTCGCCGGCGGCGGTGTTTCCGGCGTCGGGCAGCCCGGCCAAAGCGCTCAGGTTATTGCCGGCGATTAGTCCGGCGCGAACTGAGGTTTCGGCAGTGACAGCCGGCAGGTTTTGGTCGGCGATTCGTCGATTCAGGAGTTCTGGATACATCGCCCCCGCGCTGTCTGACCACGTCTTCGAGAGTGGGAAAAACGCATCGCAAACGAGCGACGCCGGGACTTGATCTCCCAGGTAATGGAAAGGGCCGGCCAGATCAGCCAACGAGGAAATGCCCGCGGGCGGCGCGGCGTTGATGCCGATCGTATTGTAGTTGCCCCAGGTGTAGAGCAGATTTTCAGCGGCGACAGATATCCCCTGCGTATCCGATAGCTTGCCTGCAGCACCGGTAATCTGAAGATCTTCACCATTGAACAATCGCACTGAACGGCGGAAGAAGTTGCTGGGATTGTTCCATGCAGCCACGGTCAACGCGCGCATCGTTCGATCCGCGCCATAAACCCCAACGAGCACCGCCGCATCTGGTAACTCGGTGACATCTTTATCCAACGCGTTGTTTGGCTGTATGTCTTCGCCGGGATCGAGCGCGCCGTTTGGCCCATAAATGTCTTCGTTGTCGACCATGCCGTTGGAGCTATTAACCACTACTCCGGCGAGATTGAGGGTAGGCCTAACTTGGTCTCCCCGGCGATCGGAAACGTAGACGGTGAATCCACCCGGATTGGCGATGTTTGTGCTGAGAGCACTGGTGCCGGCAAGAAGGTTCCCGTCATACACGCCGTCCAGCCAACGTGCGAGGTTCCTCATGTTGAGTTCGACTACGTTCGTGATCCCGCGTTCGTAAACCTCACCGCAGTTTACGGCGGTGAGACAACCTTCGCGGACGTTGTACAGGTTGATGGGAACGATGGCATTCCATTCCTGGTTGTTAGTCCAGTTTGCGGTTCCCCAGTCAAGCACGCTCATCGCCGGTACGCTGTCAGCTCGCTGCGACTGGCCGGCTCCCGCGTCGTCCAGAATTCCAGTCAAATAGCCATAGATGACGTCCTGGATAGGACCAGGCAGCGTTTGAATCTCACCATCAGCGGCGATGTTGGTTCGGGAAACGATGTCAACCAGATTGTTGAAGTAAGGGGTGCCGTCAGGTGCGTTGTTCACACTGTTGGTTGCATCCCTGCTGCCCTGAGTGAAAGCGGCCCATAGTGGACGCTGCAAAGTTACGATTGAGTTAGGTTCTCCGACGGTCACTCCCATACTCAAGATTTCCCTCGTGACATCGAAGGTGTTGCCGGCACTATCAACTATCTGCACCAGGATTCGTCCAGAGAGCCCCGCACCGGCGGGTATCGTGGTTGTAGTGCCATTAAGGTCAGATACTAACGAGGCGGCTTTAACGCCCCGAACAGTGAGCGCCTGGCCCGGCGTTCCACCCTGTTCCTGCAGCACGCACGTAGCGGCTGTGTCCTGATAGGTTCCGTCATCTGCAATTCGCCACAAGGCCCGGCCACCGTTGGAGGCCGCCGCGGTGTTAGGCAAGGGAAGCGGATCAAACTGGGAAAGCGCAACACCCTGACCCGCGGGAATGCCTGAATCGTCTGCACTGGCAGGAGTTTCATCGTCAATCAGAATTCGAATCTGCGCTTTGGAGTGGTAACGAGAGTCTCTTACCACCTGTGGATCTGCCGGGGTGCGACGCTTGATCACTTCCCAGGTTGCATTGCCATTGAGTTGGAGCGGGAGGAGCAAAGGCGCTGCGCCCGTTGAGCGGGTTTGCAGTTGACCGCCAAACTGATTCGGCACACCGGCTGTGGCGGGTGCGACCGAGGTCGAATCCCAGGCGCCGTTGATTGCTCCGTCTGGTGACGTGGGAAAGAAACCGCGTTGACCCGGTGTCGAACCGACGATGTTCGGCCCGCTAAACATACTACCCATCGTCAACGGTACCGTGACCGCCCCAACTCTCATCGAGACCGTGGCCCCGACTCGCGGTACACCATTGCGCACCACGTCATAGATGAGTTCATTGGCGGAGGTTACCTTGGAAAGGAAGCTCACATTTCCGTTTACGTAAACATTACCGTTGGCGTGTACGCGACCATTGAAAGAGAAAGGTGGTCCAGGATGTAATTCAATATCCTCGTTGCTGAACATGCCAAACTGAAATATCGGGATCAGGTAATTGTTCATCTGTCGCGTGAGAGCGACTTCAGTTCCGTCTACTCCAGTAGCCATGCTGTTTAGTACGTAAGGCGCGACGCTGGCGGAGAGGCCGTTGAAAGGACCACCCGGGATTGTCACGCGCGGGAATGAGCCATCAGTGATCCCCTGCGTTTGGCGCATTGCAGTCAGGGCTGTGTTGTCGAGCCCGATAAGCTGGCTCATCGTGTAGCCCTCGGTTAGAAGCTCGGGAGGCGGCGAATTCTGGATTCGAAGCAGCTGAGCTGCAGTGGGCCGCGAGGTGTTTTGAAAGAGGGCGCTAAAGTCCGTAGTCATCTTTTCAATGCCAGCCGCCGCCGCATAAAACGTTTGCGTCTTCTTGAGGTCGCTGCCGGCAATCTGCGATTCCTTGGTGACTACGGCCAAAACGGTGAGCGCCACCGCGCTCAGCATCCCCAGAATGAGAATCGAGGTGATGAGCGCGGCGCCGCGTTCGGAGACGCGGGCACCGTTGGGACGTTCGCTTGAATGTGGGGCGTTTAATGACATGGCGTTGACATGGGCAATGACATGGGGTGTTTGCGTTACGGGGTTTAACCGCCGCCGGTAGGCTGCAGGCTCTGACGAAACTGCATGTTGCGAACGCTGGTGCTCGTGGTCATCGACATCTGCTGGCGCTGACCATTCTGCAAAGCGTGCGCAGTCTCTACGGTCAGGGTTGTTTCAACCTGGCGCGTTTCCACTTGTTGCTGCGAGGTTGTGAGCCGGTTCAAAGGCTGCATGACGTTGCCGTTGGCGTCTCGCATGTTCAGGAAATATCGAAACTGAAGGCTGACGACGTGTTCCGAGATCATGCTTTCGTTAAATGGCGCATTTCTTACGCCAAAAACTCGGCGCATTAGCAGGCCGGCTGAATTAACGTAGTAATGGATCATCTTCATGCGTGAGAGGGAAACGGGCAGCGTCGCTCCGGCGGAAACAAAATCAAGCTGGCCCCCGGCTCCCACGTTGTTAAGTCCGAGCGCATCGCCACCGAATACCAGAGCTGGCGCAGCGGAGCCGACGCCGGTACGGTCAGTAATGGCGGCGAAGATGCTGCCGACTGAGGAGGTGAGGAAATAGATTTCGCCGACACGGAATCGATCGATATCGGCCGGCGAAACTGCTACCGCGCCCGTTGCGATTGTCATGTCCGCCGCGTTCAACGTGATAGGTACAAAGGTCTGGTCAGTTTGCAAAATTGTGATTCGGTCGGTCAGCACCGGAGTGGAACGAACTGCGACGGCTGGCGCTGTTCCGGTGACTATAGTGTTTGCGGGAACGTCGTTATCAGAAATGATAAGCGCCAGGTTGATGAATCCGGGAGTTGCAGGGTTAGTGACCGGGTTAAGCGCAAGATAGTTGGTGACGAAGTTTTCGGGCACGCGAATGTTGGTAATGCTATTCAGGCCATCGCCGGTGTTCATGAGATCTCGATTTATGTATTCCTGGGCTGTGCGCGCAGATTGCTGCCCATCGCTCATTTCAATACTCGAGGTGCTCGTTTTTACCGAGTCGCGCATTAGCGCGAAGACAGCGCCCGTGATCACGGCCATCACAGCAATGGCTACGATCATCTCGAGGATGGAAAATCCCTGCTGATGATTTTTGGAAATTAGTTTGCTCAAATCATTGTCTCCAGCTCGGAGAAGGAAGTTAAGGGATAAAACTACTGCGCGAGTTGTCGTTCAGGTAACAAGCAGCCACCAGCTGCTTCATGGATCCCTTGACCGGGTAACTGATCGTTACCGTGACTTTTTTAAGTGAAGGGCTGAGCGAAGTGATCTGAATTTCGCGCGTGTATCCGACCACGGCGAAGTTTGGATTAATAAAATCGTCGGCAGTGCCGAAGTTTCCATCGGGGCCCGCATCAATCAGATCGTCGCCGGTCCCAAAAATACCGTCCGGGCCGGGGTTGGTGGATATCTGCTGAAAGCCGGTTTGAAAACCGACGAAGTTTCGCGCGGCGCCAGTGTTGTCTACCTGGCCCACGTTGGAGATTTGACCGAAGGTCAAGTTTCCCGTATTGCGCAAAGTTTCCATTTGTTCAAGGATCGAGACGACGAGCAGTTTTGTGTTCGTCACCGCGCGTCCGTGGTTGCTGGCCACCATTGCATAGCCAATCGAGGAGGCGACTGCGAGTAGCCCGATCGTCAGAATCGTGGCTGCCACGACCAACTCCAGCAGTGAAAAACCGGAGTCAGAGCTGCCATTCTTTTTTGGAGAGCCGCTATTCTGCGTAGGCGTTGGCAATGCGGTCATACCTCCAAATCTTGATTCGTCCGGATGCGCCCACCACCGAAATTGCCGAGGCGGTGTCGCGCGCTGCGCGGTTGTTGTAGAGAAAAAGTGCGTGGCCCAGAGGGTTTCCATTCAGGTCAATCACTGAGCCGTCTGGTTGAAAGGTGACGTTGAGTTGATTGTTAGTAAGCGCGCTCATCGAGATGCCGTCTCCGAGCGCCACATTTGGCACGCCGGCGGGAATGCCGACGATTATTTCCGAGCTGTCGAGTCCGCCGGTTGCTAGCGGGGTTCGGCTGACAATGACTCTGCCGGCATTATTTGGATAAGAAGGGTCAGTCAACAGCGCCGGTCCCAGATTGCTGTTGTGATCGATTATCAAAATCTGCTTGGTAGCATTGTCGAACTGAAACGTGAACGCCTGCCGTTGAGACATAGCCAGCTGCCGCGCCTGGCGAAGTTGACTAAGTATCTCGCGCGTCACGCCAATGGATCGCGTGAGTCGACGTTCGGCAATTATCTGAGGAACCGCGAAAGCTGTCAGCACTCCAATCATCGTAACCACGATCAGCGTTTCCACAAGTGAATAGCCATCTTGCAGAGTCCGAGCACGCGCGCACGAGCTAAGGCCCGCAAGGCGAGTGGCTGGAAAACTATTCGCTTTTGAAATTGACTTAATCAACGCAGCTTCCTTTTGCTGGGAAACACCTGTCGGGGAGAAGGCTGCTCAGTTAACAGCCGCCAACTTCACGGCGGGAACCACGACGGCTTGTCCTGTTTCAGACAACTTCACCGCGCTTTTTCCGGAACTGTCACTGAGAATTAAAGGCTGGAATGGAACTGGACGATTATTCAGGTCGACGTTTCGTCCTTGTCCATCGAAGATAAAAGTCCTGGGGAAGGGTCCTTGAAACTCTATCCCCTGCTCGGCGGGGAAACTCATGACCAGTGGAATATCAAGATGTCCATCACCATTCGCGTCGATGGCCACGCTGTAAAACTTACCGTTGAATACCTTGACCTGGGCCATCTCGTTAATCTCGGTGGCCTTGCGCCGCATCGAGTCAGTTCTGGCTTTTTCCAGGTAGCCTGCTAATTCGCGAGAAACGCTCGCCCTCGCTTCAACCTTAGGGCTGCCCACCAGTTTGAAGATGACAAAGCCGCCTGCGACGAAGAGCATCGCCAAAACGATCAGAAGTTCGACCTTCGACACGCCGGCGTCATCCGCGAGCTTGTTTAGAGTGAGTGGGGCTTTCATTTCGCTAGTTAACCTCGCCGCGCGCAATCATGCGAATTGGCTCACGCGTTTAGGAGTTGAATCAGTGGTATTCCCTGACCCCGACAATTGAGATGCCCAGCGTGTCGAGTGCTTTCTTAATCCACTCCGAATCGTAACCAACTGTGCTGTTACCACCACCGTTGATCGAAAAGCTTGAGCCTCCGAATCCGGACCCTGGAGCTCCATTCGGATCGAAGTTCGCAACCATGATCGTGCCGCGGATTAAGCCGTTGCCGCCACCGTTTCTTGATATGTTGCCTCTGCCGAGCACTAGAATTATTCCTTCAAAGTCCGTGTTTCCGCGCGTTTCAAGATTCCCGGTGACGATTAGCAAGCCACTACCCTGATGGTTCGGGCCCAGGTCAACAGCGGATCCGTTGTAGTTGTCGATGAAAGTGAATTTCGGACTCGCCGAGGTGCCAAGTCCGCCAGCCGCAACTGCCTCAGCATGTGTGGAAAACAATCGTCCGTTGCCGCTTGCGCTTGCACGCATCGTCGCCAGAAAAGCACGCGCTGCATCAGCCGACCGGAGGAAACTTGGAGAGTTTGCGTCAGTGATTGTTCCGGCCACGCTCGGTGTGACCTGACTCCCGCCCAAATCATCTATGGCGTCCTGAGCGTCGGATTCACTTCCGGGTGAAACTGCGATTGCCGAAACTGATGGTCCCGGAGGACTGGCCATGTCCTGACCGGTATAGCCAACCGAGGCTGAACTTCCCAAATCGAGATTGACCGGGCTGCCCGCCATTGTTATGGCTCCAGGAGTTTTGATCTCGGCGCCCGCGCTGGTGACGATCATCTCAAGGCGCTTCACTGCACCCTTGGGACCAAACCCTTCAGCACGAAGCATGACTCGGTTGGGCACGTAAGACGCGTCAGTCATGATGCGTCGGGTCGCGATTGGTCCGGAATCATCCGGGTCGCTGACTTCAATTCTGTAGGCAATGCCGGTTCGCGGCGCATAAGCAGCCGTGAGGGGCACGCGCCAGTCGGCAGTTGTATTTTGGTAAGTATAGTTTAGCCACCCAGACATGCGGGCGGTTGCACCGGCGCCGGTCGCCAACGCGTCACTGGTTTTGTTCGACAGCGCCGGATGCGCCGCCGTGCGGAAGTTCATCTTGGTGCCGACTAACGACGCATCTGGTGTCACATTGCCTCGGATCGCATTTAGCGCCGTGTCGAGACCTGCCTCCGCAGCCGCGTAGGCTTGCTGCTCGGCAGTAGCATCAATCGAAGTAGTCGTCGAGAGCGATGTGGATGTCACGAGGGCCATGCCAGCGGCCAGCACCAGCATCGAGATCAGGAGCGTGGTAAGCAGCGCCGCTCCACGTTCGCCTTGGCGGTCAATTTGTTGCGGATGATTTTCCATTATGAGTTTCATAGGCTTCCTCAAAAGTTTCCTTAGTAGGTCGTCAGATTCTGACTCTTATTACGCAGAGTGACATCCGACGTAAGTCGCATGACGGTTGCCGGCTGGTACCCCGGAGAACCGGGCATGCCGACGGCGGGAAGGTCAACTGCAACCGTGATCCGCACACCGATTGCGTTGGCCACTTGAGATGGATCAGCAGCTACGTCGAGCGCTGTGTTGGTAGGACTCCAATAGATGATATCCAGGTCGTCGATTCGGTTTGCCAGAACTGTAGCTTGCTGCCCAGTGGCAAATCTGTCGTAGCGAACCAGGTAATTCTGGTCATTCGTCGTGTCGACGAAATATTTAATATCTTCATTCTCGCTTTCAATAGTCATCGAGCCGGCACTGTATCGATTGAGATTCGAGCGCACGCGGATGCTGGAAGCGTCAGAGTCTCCGCTCACCAGGCCGTTACTTGAAGGATCGAAACCGTAGCCTCCGATAGCAACCTCACGAGCGATGATATTCAACGCGCGCTGCACGTCTGCAATTGAATCGGTGCGGGCGTTTTCGCGGCTGCGAATCTTGAAGGAAGTAGCCAGCAGCGTGCTGGCGACGCCCATGATCACGAGCGAGATCGACATGGCGATCAGGAGTTCAACTAATGAGAATCCGCTCTCGGGGCTTTTATTCGCAGCTTTCGGGTCAAACATGAGTTAGTTCCTTAAGAGAATGAGTGCGTTTTATCTCGCGTTGGGTCAGTTGGCTTAGCCGCGATTAGGACCGAGGAGAACTGTCGAGCGTCGGGTTACGAGCGTGACGCCACCAAAGACGCGCTGAATCGCGGTCAATCCATTTGTGTTAGCGGTAACGGGAGTCACCTGGACCGTAATCGTCTTCTGAGTTGCATTACCTGCAACTGTGTCAGCAATAGTGGTGACTACGGAATAGGAGCGATCACCGCTCGCAACGATTTTGTTTGCGCCGCCGGTCGCAGTCAAAGTAGTAGCCAAATCCGCAAACTTCGCGCTGCGCAGCCGTTCCATCTGCTGCTGGGCCACAGCCATCGATAGCTCACGATCGCGAGCGCTGTTATTGGTGCCGAGGGCGAAGACAAAGAGCGACGCCGCACCCAGTCCGACAATCATCATCACCACCATCGAGACTGCTGTTTCGATGAGCGTGAAGCCTTGCTGGCCCACGACCTGTTTTTTCGTGACTTGCTTTTTCATATCTCAGCTCATTTTCTTCGTCTGCACTGACTTAGTTAAGCGTTACCGGAATAGTCTTGTTCCCACAGACGGAGGTAAGGGTTATTACTCCCGACCCATTTCCGCTGCCGTATGTGACGGTGTAGAGAACTGTTCCGGCGCCAGTTACCGTGGTGGTAGCGGGCGTGACCCCCGTGACTTTTCCTGATTTCCCAGCCGTGATGACGCTTGCATTTCCATTTGCCACGCTGATCGAGAAAGTCTTTGGACTGCCGTTCTTTGGGAACGTCAGCGACGTGGGCGCCGTTATCGAACACGGAATCGGCGTCGGAGCGGGCGTCGGAGTTGGCGTTGCCGTTGGATACGGCGTTGGTGTTGCCGTCGGGTAAGGAGTTGGGGTGGCAGTAGGTTGCGGCGTGGGTGTGGGCATTGGCGTCGATTGCGGAGTCGGCGTGGCGGTAGGAGAGGTCTGGGGGGTTGGCGTTGCCGTCGGATAAGGAGTGGCGCCAGGACTACCATACGGGGTTGGTGAAGCAACTCCTGCAGGGGCGTCGGTGTTCAGGGTGATATCGCCGATCTGGCCGTCCTGAAAGATCTCATTGTCGAGTGTGACGTCGCCGGCGCCCGAAAGATTAATGCTGCTGCTGGCGCCGCGGTCATTACGGAGAATAATTCCAAGTTGGTTGGGTACGCGGCCGCGCCAGTCGAAAACCGCTGACGTCCCAATTGAACCGTTATCGAAAGTGACGCCGTCCTGAAGCGTGATGGTGCGAGTTTCGACGGCGCCGTCCCCGTCAGAATCCATGGTTACCGTATAAGCGTTTGCATTAAGTATGGTCACGCTGGTGGCATCGTTTCGGCGAATTGCGTTTGAGCGCGCCTTTTCCAAATAACCCGCCAATTCTCGCGAAGAACCGCTGAGCCGGAATGAAGCCCGGGCAGACCCGATGGCCATGACACCAAAGGTGGAGACGACCGCTACCAGCGTTACCGTGATTAACACCTGAATCATCGTGAAACCACGTTCGCCATTTAATCTTTGTCTACTCGCTAATCTGTCGATGTGCATCGCGCCTCCGCCTTTTGAAAAACTGGCAAGGTCTACGGACCTTTGCTCACCCCAGTTTGGCAACACACATGCCAACTCGAATTTCCAATGAAATTGGGTCGATTGAGGAATCGGGGGCTGGAAAGCAGAGAGGATTTGTAACTTAAGGTGACAACAGCGGAAGAGGATTACCTAAACATGGGGCTCCACCAGGCCCGATGTGTCTAGCCCGATGTCTCTAGCCCAGTATCTATAGCCCGCGCACGCTGCCATATCGCCTTCAACATTGCTAACGCTCCATCCGTCGCTCCGGCAGGCTCCTCCATCCGTCACTTTGCAGCCGCTTCGATTGCTTGCCAGGGAATTTGGGCATCGAGGGGTCTTTCGAACTTTACTCGATCAGGTTTGAGGGCTCGAGCCCAACCGAATCGTCCCCTCCGTGCGCGGTGCCGCACACAGCGTGCGCAGGCTGGACGGTAAAGCGCCCCGCCGATCTAACGATCGACGGGGCGTCATACTGAAAGGGACGTAAATTTTTGTCAGGGACCAGCGGTCTTAATTGGTTCAGCAGCGGAACTGGTAGTTCCCGTGATGCTTTCGGTGTCGGCAAGTTTCATCGGCAGAATCAAAGGAGTGTACTTGAAAGGCTTTGGCCCGCCTCGACTATTCTGGATTTGCATGACCAACAAGTCCTGGTTCTGTCGGAATCGCAAAACGCTACCTCGCTGGTTCATGATTACGAACAGCAACACATCTCCGCGGGCCGTCCGCATTTGTCCCACAAGAGAACTCGCTCCTCCATCAGTTCGAATCAGGGTGCCGGTCTTGGCGATTACGCTTCCTTGCCACGCTGGGCCAGTGAAACGATCTTCCAAAGTTCCCGGATCGATTCCTGCTACAGGCATGATGTCTGACGGCGAAAGTTTGTGCTTAAGAAGCTCAGCCCGAAGACCTCGTAACACTTTCATCATTGCGCGAGGAGTTACGCGGTTCACGCCGAGGCCGCTCAACGAAGCAAGCTGAATTTCCTCGGCGGGAACCCCTAATCTGACGCTGAGCTGGCGCGCAACCGACTGAGTTCCCCCCAGACTGTCACCAATTCGTTCAGCCATGAAATTATTTGAATAGCAGAGCAGGACTTTGAGAATGTCGGTGAGCTTGCTTGACTTGTGCGTAAGGAGCAGACGTGCGCCAGGAGCGGCAGCCCCAAGACCGACTTCACCCATCACTGCAACGCCAGGAGTACTTTGAAGACTTCGCTGGTCCCCAAGGCTCGTCCGTTCATAAGTCCAGGCCCGCGTGGCCTCTGAAGATCGAAGAGTTGAATCAAGTGTGTCGTAAAGTGTTTCGCCGGATCTGCGCGCTGAGGCTCCGAAATTCATCGTAAAGCCGGGTGCAATAATCAGATTTCCGGTGACCTTGCGAATCCCCAAATGATTCAACTGGCGCGCAACCATCACTGCATGTTCAAAATGAAACGACGGATCGCGCCCCGTTACGTAGAGGTTACCCTGCAACTCGCCGGTCGCTTTGTTCAAAGATCCATCTGTCCAAAAGCCAGTTGTAAATCGATGGCGCGGTCCAAAGCTCTGAAGTGCAACCAGCGCAGTGCCAAGTTTAATAGCCGAGGCAGGATTGAATGGTTGATCGACAGACTGTGCCGAGACCACCTTGCCATCGGCGCTTTCTACAAGTACGCCTTGATAGCCATAAATAAGATTGGCTTGCGTGTCGTCAAGTGTGGTCGACTGGACAGACGAGGGAAGTTGCTGACTGGAATTTGTCGAGAGCGATGGCGAGGGTGCTGGAGTCGTCTGAGCCGACGTAATGCCGCCGTGCAGTCCCGTGAAGAGAATCGCGGCGCAAAGAATTCCGTAACGAACTAAGTTTTTTTTGAGTGCCATATTTATTCAACTGCCCAAGACCGGGCAACCGGGAGATATTACCATGAACGAAGGAGAGTCAAACGGGGAAGAGCCGGTTGGATGCGACTTTGGTCGTCCGAGATGTAGAGGCACAAACGTCCAGGTAATGTCGGTCAGTCTCTCTGCAAACAACTCGCCGTGATTGACTTTGCTGAATTTCGATTGCGTTGACAACGTAAAAGTGCAAACCTAGAATCTGAACATTGACAATCCTTGTGAGAAGTAACCATCAGCCGGTCGCAGTAGAGGATATTCAAGCCGCGCATGAGATGCGCAAGAAAGAGATTCGCGCGCGCTTGAATGAGTTTCGACGTATCTGGAGGAGCGGATCCGATCTTCAATTCTGGGAAGAACTGGTCTACTGCATTTTTACCGCCGGAGCTTCCGCTCGCATGGGACTCAAAGCAGTTGAGGCTGTTCGTCCGTTGCTGATTGAAGGTGACGCCGGGGAAATGACCAAGGCGTTGGTGGCCGCCGGCGCGCATCGTTTTCCGGTAGCTCGTCCCGGATACATCATCGTCACCAGAAACTATCTGCGCGCGAGTTGCGAGATGTCTTTGCGCCGGAAACTCAGGAGTTTTAGAGATCCGGTAAAGCGGCGCGATTGGCTGGCGCAGGAGAAACAGGTTAAGGGACTTGGCTACAAAGAGGCCAGCCACTACCTTCGCAACATCGGCCTTGGCGGCTACGCCATTCTTGATAAACACGTGCTGGGCTGCCTTCAGGATCTGAAAGTAATTGACTCAGCAAAGCCACCCGCAAGCCGCGCGCGTTATCTTGAAATAGAAGACAAACTTCGATCGTTTGCTCGTGACATTAAGATTGACTTCGATGAGCTCGATCTGGTTCTCTGGTCGATGAAAACGGGCGAAGTTTTGAAGTAGTTGAATTTGCGTCTCCCCCCGTTGTAATGCTCGAACGCTTATTCAATAGGGTATTGACATGCTTTCCCTTTACAAAATTAACGCGAGTCGCGCAGTTGTTGCCGGAGTCGTGAGTTGTCTGTTTGCCGTTTCTCTTTGCGTTGCCGCGCCTGGATGGTCGGGAACTCAAAACGATTTAAAAACGCGTCAACGAGCCGAACGCTCGTTAAATGACGGTGACTTTGAGGGCGCGGAGAAAATCTATCGCGCGATGCTGGTTAAAAGCGCTCAGGACCATCAGGCCCGGCTCGGATTGAGCTTTGCGCTTTTGAAGCAGCGCCGTCTTCAAGAGGCTTACGACCAGGCCGCTCGAGTAATCACGGCAGACCCACTTTCTGCCCGGGCCCATGCTTTATTGGGTTCCGCGGTTCTCGCGTCCGGCGACTTTCGAAGCTCGGTTGAAGAGTTTCGTACAGCATTGAGCCTTAAGGAAAATGAAGCGCTTGCAATTGCCGGCCTGGCGATGGTCGATTTTTATGAGAATCGCCTTGATTCGTCGATCAAGGGACTGCGACGCGCAGTAGATATCGATTCCGATGAACCCGATTACGTTTTCAATCTCGGTCAGGCAACAGCACGATCTGAGCGATACAAGGAAGCAGCAGATTCTTATGAGCGGTTCCTTATTATTGCTCCACGCACTGATGCTGATCGCAGAAGTCGTATCCGTGGACTGATCGACTTCCTCCGTTATCTCGGTAAGCAGAGTTCGCTTTATGAACTGCGTTCGGGAAACTCGACGAGCATACCCTTCGAGTCTGTCGACGGGCGACCCATCCTGAAAGTTAAGGTCAACGGGGGGAAGGAATTGCTTCGCTTCGTGCTCGACACCGGATCGGGGATGTCTGTCATTTCGGAGGAAACTTCGAAGAAGCTGGGTATAGCTGCGGTGGCGCGCGGAGGGATGGCTCGCGCGGTCGGGGGCGGCGGAAAGTTTGAAATAGTTTACGGATTTCTCAATTTGCTCGAAGTCGGCGAAGTCAAAGTTGAACGAGTTCCGGTTTACATTCGGCGCTTTTACGATGAGAAGGATCCGGTTGATGGATATCTGGGACTGGCAGTGATCTCGAGGTTCGTCGCTCTGGTCGATTACGGCGAAAACATGTTTACGTTACGTCGCGAGTCTGGCGGATCAAAAAAAGAGGATTCGTTTGTTTTTGGTGAAGGGGTTTTCTCCCTGCGGCGTCCGGACGTGCGTAAAGAGACTACAGCTACAAAAACGCAGCCAACAGATGCGCTGGAAATTCCAGTGCGTACAACTTCCAGCGGATTTCTCAGTGGTGAGGTCGTGCTTGAAGGCGTTGATCGCCCGCTGAATTTCATAATCGATACTGGCGCAAGCATCACGGTCGTTTCAGAAAAACTGGTGCAGCAGGAAGATTTGGCCGGCTACATTCAACCGACGCGAATGCGCGTCTTCGGCGCCGCTGGGATATCCGAAGATGTAAAGCGAATTTCATTGCCGAAGGTGTCGCTGGGCACGCTTGTACGTGAACAAGTAAGCGCTGCGGTCCTCGATATGGAGACCTTAAACGAAACGACCGGTTTCACGCAGAGCGGGATCCTCGGCGGAAACTTTCTGCGTCACTATCGCTTGTCGCTCGACTTCCAGCGGGGTTTGGTTCGTCTCGAGCCGCTAGCGAAGACTGCCAGGAAGAGCGGCGCTGGCGGCGTCGAAGATCGTTGAACTGACAGAACCCTTCAACAGAAATGAAGCAAAGTCTTTACCTCGAGACCTCAGTAATCGGCGCTTACCTGGATAACGGCGAGCCCTTTCGGCGCGACCTGACCATACGCTGGTGGGAGCATGAGATGCCCGACTATCGTGCGGTAATTTCACCACTGGTGCCGCGCGAGCTTGAGCGCGTGGCCGAGCCGCACCGCTCTTCGTACTTGAATTTGATTTCCAGGCTGGAACAGGTAGAGCTGACGGAGGAAGCTTCCATCCTCGCCGACGGATATATTTCGCGAGGGATATTTCATCGCAAGTACATCGCCGATGCTTTGCACGTGGCCATTGCGTCCTATCATAAGATCGACTATCTGGTGACGTGGAATTTCGGTCACCTGGCAAATGTCAGACGGCAGGCGCGCATCAGGCTCTTTAACACTGCCGCGGGTTTTTATGTTCCTATGATTGTCACACCGGAGTTTCTTGTTTCCGAGGCGACTGAAAAGTCACGTTAACTTCGTGGCCGCTGTGGAGTTCAAAGTTTTGGCTTAAGAGTTAGAACGGAAATGTATCGCCGTCCAAAATTCCTTGAAGTGCTACACGCCATTCGCGAGGAGATGTCGCGCGAGGTGGACTACGACGTCGACTTGTTCACGGAGATGGTCCGTTCGGGCGTGAGGCCAACGCATGGTCCGGAAAGAATCATACGGGGCATGCGCACGCGTGCGTTACGTGATGAAGTGGAAGCTGAATCGAGCGTGGCCCAGGAACGACCCAGAAAGCGTGCGGGCAAATCCAGATAGGCAAGCCAAGGCCGGCCATCAGCAGAAAGCATCTTTGTCCTAATCAATTATGAACGCCACTTTTGAAACCATCGGCCTGGAAGTTCCCAGCGAGAAAGCCTTCAACTATCTTGCTGAGCGCGCCGGCAATCAGGGTGAACCAACGCAGGTTACCCGCCGCGGCGCCGTGCTTCATGGGCGCTGTTGGAAACTGGGTGAAGGGCTTGAAGTCTGGACGGTCCTTTATGAATCAGGGACGGGAGATGTTTTCTACGCAGATTGCCGTCCCGGTTTTCGGGCGCGTTACATTCAAACGATCAGTCCATGGGCGCTCACCGAATATGATGAAGAAGGCGAGGCCGTCGTCCACGGTTACCGGGATGGAACTGATTCCGAGGTCCTGTTTGAACTGCAAAACCTAACTGAGGTTGGTCCGGGAGGTTTCGGCGCTCAGGAACTTCACGTTGGACTTTGTGGCCTGGCGTATCGAGCGAGAGTGCGCAGTGCGCCGGCAAAAGCCAGATGGATGCCGCTGGACAAGGCCGCTCCTTCGCGTGCCGCACACGAAAACGATTGGAGTCTTTCCGGCCGCGTAATAGCTTTCAAGCCTCTGAAGAACCCACTATCGGGCAGTGATTTATACTGGATTCACCTCGATCTGGAGCGAATGAATTTGGAAATTCTGGTGAACCAGCGGTCATTGCGCGGCGATAAGCTGGCGCCTGGCGTAACACTCGATGCGGAGATTTGGCTGCAGGGTCATGTGCTAGATGAAGTAGCGCTGCGCTCACGCTACGAGGGCATTGACGCTTCATCATCAGCCGCCGACTTCTGGGCGAAACTAAAACGTCGAAACTAGCAGCCGTCCAATTATACTTAATGAAGCGTCTTGCCGTTCTTGCCCTCCTGCTCCTCATGCTTGCGGTGGGCGCTTATTTTTTCAACCAGTATTGGATTCACCGATACGACAGCCTGATTGCCAGGCAGGCCGGAGTCTACCGGCTGGATCCGGATTTGGTTTGGAGCATTATTTACGAAGAGACATATTTTCGTCCCTGGAAACTTGGACAGGACGGCGAGATAGGTTTGATGCAAATTACGCCGGCGGTTGGCCGGGAGTGGGCCTCCAAAACCGGGCTCCCTGAACTGGAGCGACAGATGGCCCAGGACCCGGTGCGTTTGCTGCGAGATCCGGAGCGTAATATTCAGGTCGGGTCATGGTACCTGGAAAAAATCCGCGAGCAGTATCGTGATACGCCGGATGCCGAGGCGCGTATGATCGCCGGCTATAACGCTGGTCCCAGCCGGGCCGCTGAGTGGAATAGAGTTTCCGAAGGACAGACGGTGCTAACGCGCGATGAGTTTGTCGGCCGGATAGACATTCCTTCCACGCGGGCCTACGTAGGCTCAATTCTCGAACGCTACGACGAACTTAAGGGTCGCACCCGCCGGCTCGCCGCGAATTCAGGGTCGCCCTCGCCGCCACAGAAGCCTGAGCGATAAGACGATTTCTTGCCTGACAGGCGCCATTGATGCCCACCTTATATTCCGCAGATTGGCTCGTGCCCGTTTCATCGTCCAACGTCGCCGGTGGCGCGATAGCGGTTGAAGGGGAACAAATAATTGCCCTGGGCGAGCGCGGCGCCTTGATACGACAGTTTCCCGATTCAATGATCAGAGAATTTGGTACGGCTGCAATTATTCCTGGTCTAATCAACGCCCATTCGCATCTTGAACTCACTGCGATGCGTGGCTTCCTTGAAAACGAAGAATCAGACTTTTTCGCGTGGTTGAAAAAATTAACGATGGCACGCCTCGAGCGTATGACCGAAGACGATCTCCACGTGGCAAGTTGCTGGGGAGCGTGTGAAGCTGCTCGCGCGGGTGTGACCTGCTTTGCCGATGCCAGTGACGCCGCGTTTGAAAGTATGAAGGCGCTACGCGATGTCGGCCTGAGAGGAATTGTCTTTCAGGAATCATTTGGCCCGGACCCGCTTCTGGCCGCGGAAAACTTCTCAAAGCTCAAGCACAAAATTGAGCACCTTCGCGAACTGGAAACTTCATTGGTCAAGTGTGGCGTGTCGCCGCACGCTCCCTATACCGTTTGCGCACCCCAGCTCGAACTCATCGCTGAGTTCGCGCTTAGTGAACGGTTACCCGTGATGATGCACGCCGCAGAGACGACGATGGAAGCGTCGCTATTGCGCGACGGGTCGGGGCCCTTTGCGGAAGGTCTTCGCAGGCGGGCGATTGAATGGAAAGCGCCCGGGCTGTCCACGATTCAATATCTGAAGTCACACGGCATCCTTGAAACTCGTCCTTTGCTGGCCCACTGCATAACTGTCGACGAAGCGGATATTGAAACGATGCAGGAAGCTGATTCGCGCGTGGCCCACTGTCCTAAGTCAAATGCAAAATTGGGCCATGGAGTGGCGCCGTTAACAAAATTCCTCGAGGCCGGCATTTCGGTAGGTCTTGGCAGTGATTCCGTCGCGAGCAACAACACGTGCGACTTACTTGAGGAAGCTCGGTTTGCCTTGCTAACTGCCCGATCGACAGCCCGAGACGCTGGACAGCTATCGCCATCCAAACTCATGCAAACTGCCACGATGGGCGGCGCACACGCGCTCGGGCTAGAGAGCAAAGTGGGGCAACTAAAAGAAGGATTTCAGGCAGACTTTGCCGTCGTAGCGCTAGCGAGCGTTCATCAGATTCCATCTTACGATCCGGAAAGCACATTGATCTTTGCTTCGTCAGGTCGTGACGTTGTATTGACTGTGGTCGCGGGAAGGGAAGTCTATCGTGATGGCCAGGTGACCACGGTTGATGAGGATCGTCTACGTTCCCGGATAAAAGAGATTGCGGAAAAATTACTCGCGTAGTTGCTAAGTCTAGAGTCGCGGCTTGCCGCTCGATGTGCGTTGGTGGCTACGCCCCACCGGCAATGTTGGTCCAACAATTGGGCCTAGCCCGTTTGCTTGGGCGCAGCCCGAAACGATTCAAGGACACCTCGGGAGGCAAGCCCTTTCCCACATCAGGCGGCAAGCCGCGATACGTCACTCTCAAATCGATGCTGCGATCGCCTCGTCAAAAATCTCCAGTGCGACATCCACATTCTCTTTCGTAAGTATCAGCGGTGGTGACCAGCGAATTGTGTTGGCGCCGGCGCCGAGAATAATCAGTCCACGTTCAAAGCACGCGATCTCCACTCGGTCCCTCAGTTCAGGCGCTGCCTTGTTTGAAGCTCGATCTTCGACAAATTCCACGCCGAGCATCATGCCCATTCCGCGTACATCGCCGATGCATTCATGCTTTTCCTGCAATCGTTGCAAACCGGATTTCAAGTATTGACCCACCTTAGCGGAGTTCTCGACCAGCCCGCCTTCAAGCAGCTCAATCGTTTTCAGCGCCGCGGCAATGCAGACGGGGTTGCCGCCAAAGGTCGACGCATGCGCGCCGGGTTTCCAGTTCATCAAATCAGCCCGCGCCACGCAGGCGCCGATGGGCAAACCCGAACCTATGCCCTTGGCAATAGTGACGATGTCCGCTTTGACGTCGTAATGATCGGACGCAAACATTTTTCCGGTTCGGCCCATGCCGGATTGCACTTCATCAATAATCAACATGATCCCATGTTCATCGCAGATGCGGCGCAAGCCTTTGAGAAAACCTGGAGGCGCCGGCACGTAACCACCCTCGCCCTGCACGGCCTCGACTACGATGCCCGCCACTTCTTCAGGCGGTGTTGTAGTTTTGAAAAGGCGTTGCTCGATCCAATTCAAGGCCCCTGCGCTCGCGCCGCCGTCGCCGCAGTCTGCATCGTTAAATGGATTTCGAAACTCGTTGGGATAAGGCAAATGAACCACATCCAATGCCTGACGCTTGAATCCAAGCCTCTGAGCCGCTCTGGATGACGTCAACGAAAGAGATCCCAACGTCCGCCCGTGGAAACTATTGAAGAAGGCGATGAATTTCTCGCGGCCGGTGGCATGCATCGCAAGCTTCAAAGCAGTTTCGACAGCCTCGGTACCGCTGTTGGCAAAGTGAGTGCGAGTCGGCCGCTCGACCGGAACAATCTCGTCGAGTTTTTTCGCGAGTGCCGGCATGTGCCGGTAGTAGTAGTCAGTTCCGCACATATGAATTAGTTGTTCGGCCTGCTCCTGAATTGCGCGAACCACTTCAGGATGACAATGGCCGGTTGAACAAACTGCCACGCCGGCATTGCAATCGAGAAAGATGTTGCCGTCCACATCTTCCACCCAAACACCCTGGGCCCGTTCTGCCACCAGCTTAAAGGAAGGACGCGGGTAGGATGGCGTAACGAATTGAGCGTCGGCCGCAATAATTTCCTGGCCCTTTGGGCCCGGCAACGCTGTCTTGATTTCTGGTCTCTTTGCTGGCGCCATGGTTGTTGTTGACATGATGCTGACTCCTTCTGAAGTTGAAAAACGGGTCTGACGAGAAACGGGCGACGATGACGGTAGCGTCTAAGGTCGAGCCGCCGAAGGGCGCAGAATGAGCGAGGAAAAACTGTTAGTCAGCGAAGAGGTTTGACCGGCTATCGAGCGGACGATGATGTAATGTTTGCTGATTGCGCATAGCTTTAGAAACTAGCTGACGATTTGGGCTGGCAAGGTGGATATTACCATGCGGGCACAGGAACCGCGACCCCTTCACTGGTACCGCGGGCGCTCACACCGCAAACGCGGCGAAACCTAATCAGTAGTACTCAAAGAAACCGTTCGCGCTTCGCGTTCATTGAGTGCGAGGCAGCTCGCTAACCCCTTAACAAAGTCTATTTGGCAGCTCCGGCTGCTCGGAGTTCCCCTGCTCGTTCATCAGCAAACGATTCCCGAATCAACTCTTTAGGCCGAGGCTGTGGCCATAGTGAAATCCGTTTGCTCAGGGGATGGAGCAAAACCCGCGACCGAAAATATCTTTCGTGTTCCCATTCCACTTCAGCCATGGTTAACAGGCAGTCCACGAAGTTTTCCTTTCCACAATCGCGGGCATACCGCGCCGCAATCTCATACTCGACAATGTTGCCGCTCTCCAGTCTCCCCGCGCCATACATGGGAGCGAGCCATCCCGTGAAATGGCATAGCAGTCCCAGGGTTCGCCCAAGTATCCTTGCGCGCATTTCGCCTAATCTCCTGGGCGCAGCATCGAGTTCGCGCAGCATCTCTCCCACGAGCTCGCGATGATGCAACTCTTCGTTTTCGATCTGTTCAATCTGAGAGCGTTCGTCCTTGTCGCGAACTGATTTCCAGTGGCCGCGATAAGCGTAGGCGGCTGCGAGCTCTGCCGAGTAAGCGAGCTGAAGGATTTTGACCAGCTTGTGGCGACTTTCGTCTGGCGTCATGGAATGCGTGGAGTGCAGCTAAGGCTGGGCATTGGTGGTGCACGCACGATCAGGGTTTTGCGTACCACAATACGGCAAAGAAGTGACATGTCGTGCCGGCAATCACAAACAAGTGCCAGATGAAATGGTGATAACGCAGGCGGTGAGCGGCAAAAAATCCGAGACCTCCCGTGTAAGCAAGACCACCCGCCATTACTAGTAGAATACCCGGGAGGGGAACATGAAGGAGAATCGGCTTCGCTGCTATCAAAGCGAGCCAGCCCATTCCCACGTAAAGCGTCATGGTGGCCCACTTGTAGCGCGTTCCGTAAATCGCTTTGATCGTCAGGCCGATCGTGGCCAGGCTCCAAACCATGGCCAGCAGCGTCCAACCCCATGGTCCACGCAACACACCAAGCGTGAACGGAGTGTAGGTGCCTGCGATTAGGACGAAGATTGCGCTGTGGTCGAGCAGTCGAAAAATACGCTTGGTAGGCTCATGTCTGACCGAGTGATAAAGAGTCGAAGCCAGGTATAACAAAACCATCGAGCTCGCGAAAACACTTGCGCCTACGATAAACGATGCATCGCCGCCTCTGATCGCACTGATGACCAGTATCGGGACCGCAGCAATAGCGGCCACGAGTCCCAGTCCATGGCTGATACTGTTAGCAGTTTCCTCAGAGGGTGTGGGGTCCGGCCGATCGGCCGTGTCGGGCTGAATCATCGCGCGTATTGTACACGGATTTGCGGTCTATTGGGTGCAATCGATGTCCGAAACTGCACGAAAGAAAACCTGGTGTCACCGGACGGACCAGCAGTCCCACGATGCGCGAGCGACCTTCGCAATCACGCCGTCGCGGATTGCAGCGTCCACTTTGGTATCTGAAACGAAAACAGCTACAGCGAGATGTCTGCCATCGGGGAGGGTGATCAGGCCGACATCGTTCGTGGCCCTGGTCAATCCATTCCTGGTCCCCGACGATCCAGTCTTGTGCGCGACAACGGTGCCCGCAGGCAGCTGACCTTTCAGTCGTCCCGGAAAGGTCGGAGTTCTAATCATAAAGTCGAGGAGCATTTCACGATTAACAGAAGAGATGCCGCGACCATCACTCAGCATTTTCAACAGAATAACCATTGATTCAGGCGTCGACCAGTTGCGATATTGCACATCATCGCCTGTGGACATCTCTTTCTCGGAAGTCGCCACGACTATTCCGTCTACGCCGAGATCGCGAAGGTATTTCGTGACCTTTTCTGGGCCACCCATCAATTTTAAGAGAACATCACAAGCCGATCCGTCGCTGTCGACCATCATGTATTGCAGCAAGTCGCGCACGCTGAGCTCGACTCCGCGCGGATGCTTATCGCGAAGTGGACTGCGCAAACCCTGAGGCACGAGGTCGGCAGGTTCGACTCTTATTTTCTGATCAAGTTTCAGAATACCCTTGTCCACCTGCTCCAGCGCTGCCATTGCGATCGGTAGTTTATAAACACTCTGCATCGGAAACTGCTGCTTGCCGTTCATCGCAACTATTTCGCCAGTCTCAACCAGCATCGCAGCAGCCCCGACCGGTCCCTGAGTTACGCGCGCGATTTCTTCAAACTTCTTTTGCAGACTCTCGGGGGCGCAACGCATGGCCGATTCATGGGGTGAAGCAGCATTGGCGACGGGATTCGCAGAAGATGACGTATCTGGCGGCGCGGAGTTAGCGCAGGCGCATAGAAGAAAACCAAATACCGCCGGCGAAAACATGTTGATGAGAAACTTAGTCATTACCAGGACAAGCAATCACTGCGACCTTGCTGATAAGCGAAGTTGTCGCGTTAACCAGTCGCTTCGATCTTTGCGGACTGCGTCAGTATTCATTGCGTGGTCGGTCTCATACCATCGGACTTGCTTTGGCTGACTCGCCGCACCGTAATACGCGTCAGCAGTTGTTCTGGAAATGTATTTGTCGGCATTGGAAAACTGAAACATCAGGTTGGCGGGTGCTGCTCGACTCACGTAGTTAATGGGGTCAACCGGGTCCATCAACCTCATGTAGGTATCCGCTCCATTCGCTGAGGGTCCCTTCCAATACTTGAGTGACCAATCACCAAAATTTCCCATCCCCGCGACGAACACGTATGCCTTCACGCGCTTGTCGATACCTGAAAGAATTGAACCATACATGGCTCCGTAGTCGTGGCCGACGAAGCCAATGCGTTCGCGGTCGACGCCATGTTGGAGCAACAAGAGATCGAGGGCGCGGCGCACTTCAATAGTTTCATTTACCACCAGCCGGCGATCAGATTCTCCATTAGTCGGTTGAATCTTCCATGGGAAATGACCTTGAATTAGCAGCGAGACAGTGCCGCGTTTCGCCAGCTCAACTGCTTCATTCAGAAACTCGTTCCGATCGCCATTTGGCTCGCCCAGCCAGTGAAAGAAGAGAACGCCCGCGAAAGGCCCCTTTCCCACCGGCCTGACCACGTAAGCCCTGATCCGCCTATCCTTCGTATACGCCGCGTAGCTGACATCGCGAATCAGGACTCCTTCCTTTTGCGTTACCGATTCCTCTTTGAAGAGTAGCGCCGCTGCTTTGCTGTAGCTGAACGAAGGCTTCACTGCGGAGCGCCGTTTTTGAGTGAAGCCGAACATGCCGGAACTCGGAATTAGCGTTATCACGAGACCAACTATGAACATCCTGGGAGCAGAGCGTCGTTTGTCGTTAAGAGGCAGCGGCTTCATTGTCGTGTCATTCATAAAGTCGTACTCAACGATGAAATTCCGGATAGGAGTTTTTATTGAACGAGATTCGTTTTAGACCAGACCGTGTATTTCGGTCAACCAATTTGTGAGTGTAGGGCAGAGAGTATGCGCGATCTCGGTGCCAATAAATGAGCGCCCGAATACGCGTCCAACTTTCTTCTGCTGTATAATCCCGGTCATGAACAAGATGAATAAGCGCGCGAAGAAGCGATTGAAAGAATCGATTGAAAAGGACCGGCAGGAACGAGTGAAGCCGACTCAGGACCAGAACGCTTCGACATCAAAGGATCCCTTGAAGCTGCGGGGCTTTTTGCCGAAACCCGCGAAGAAGCGCGGGTAAGTTGTGTAACTTCTCAAAGAAAAGGACAGTGATTTCATGAGTGCAACGGTCAATATGCATGCGGCGAGGTCAGCGCTAAATAACGACTCAACTTTGCGCAAGTGGGCTGAGGAGTGGTTAAAGGCCAGGGAGCGCGCTGTCCAGCCGTCGCTTAGTGACGAAGATTTTGAAAAGCACTGGCTCTACGTACGCCCCGAGCGAATGCACGAGGGAGCCATCGAAGCCGTCACCGCTTATCAACAGCGCGCCTAGCCTTATCGGGTTTTCACGCGGGTTAACTCCCTCAACCTCATTTACGCGACTTCTTCTTGATTGCTTTCATCCAGGACGAAAGTGATCATCAGGTTTACCTGATACTCAACAATTTTTCCATTATCAATCTTAATCTGCTGCTCCTTTACCCACGCGCTGCGCACATTGCGTAGTGTTTCAGTGGCGCGGCTCACGGCGCTTTGAATTGCATCTTCAAAGCTCTTTGTCGATGTAGAACTGATTTCGGTCACCCGTGCTATAGACATGATTCATCCTCCCGGATATTCGGTGTGTTGGTTATTAAGTTAGAGGGGGTTGCGATTAGATTAACCCGAATCTACGCGTATCCCAAAAGGTAAGTTGTGCAGTTTTCTTCACACGGTATCGTTCGGCCTCGTCAGGGGCAGACTCGCAATCTTGCTTTCGACAGAAGAAAACGCTTCAGAATTGCGCCTAACCTCTTCACGATGAGTCGTGGCATACCCGTTGCCAAAAGGGCGGTGGAGGATCGCCATGAAGAAACTTATAGCCACGATCATCAGTCTTACGATACTTGCAATGATGGCGCTGCCCGTAGCGGCGCAGACACGAAGCCGAAGTTATGACCGAACGTATTACGGGAACCGCTACGACAGCCGATATGATCGGCGCAGCGAACGTCGCGCTCAACGCATCAATCGGAACAATGTTTATTACGATGAGAACTACAACTACCGTTATGGTCGCGACCGTTCTGTTTGGGAAAAGCACCGTGACAAGATCACTACTGCGGGGGGCGCAGCTGGTGGTGCAGTTATCGGTGGTTTGATTGGCGGCAAGAAGGGCGCGATTATCGGTGCAATCACGGGTGGAGCCGGCGCAGCTATCTACACCTACAAGATTCGCAATAAGAACCGTCGTTACTAACCAACGATCGTCCGCGCGCAGCGGAAACAAATTGAGCTTGGTGGCCGTGTAAAAACGGCGACCTTGATAGGGGCCCGAATGTGAAGGGGAGAGCACATCCGGGCCTCAAAATTTATGCTTACCTACTACGAGCCAAACTGCGCGCTTTGGACAAAAACAGAGCCGTTCGCTTAAGGTAATTGCTTTTCAGTCGAAGCTTAATCTCGCTCAGCTGTCGTGACGAGCGGGCGGCCATCCAAAGCGAACCGCAATGAGACCAAAAGGAAAGCGATCCCGGCGCATTCTTGCGAAGCTGGCTCTCGTACTATTCGGTTTTCTCTTTGGAGCAATGGTCGCTGAAATAGCACTGCGTATCGTCGGATATTCATATCCGGAGTTTTACGTCCTCGATCAAGTGCGCGGCTACGCTTTGCGGCCACGAGCTGAAGGCTGGTACCGAAAAGAGGGCGAGGCATACATCCGAATTAATAGCGATGGCCTCCGAGATCGTGAACACTCAATCGCCAAGCCCCAAAACACAATTCGCATTGCCGTTCTGGGCGACTCTTATCCGGAAGCCCTGCCGGTGCCGGAACACGAAGCGTTTTGGTCGGTAATGGAAAAGCGGTTGCAGGAATGCAGTGCGTTGGCGGGCAAGAGCGTTGAGGTTATCAATTTTGGGGTTTCCGGATATGGCACCGCTCAGGAGTTGTTGACGCTTCGTGAAGACGTTTGGAAATATTCACCGGATGTCGTGATGCTGGCCATGACGACTAACAACGATATCGCGGACAATTCTCGCGCACTCAAAAAGACTGACGAGATTCCTTACTTCATCTACCGGAAGAATAGTTTAGTGCTCGACGCCTCGTTCAAAGAGTCGCGCGCCTTTGCCTGGCGGCAGAAAACGATCAGCAGGTTTGGACGGTGGTTCCGCGATCATTCGCGTTTAGTTCAAGCGACTATTGAGGGACATCACGCACTGAAGATTCGCACTGCTGCGTGGCGGGCGCAGGAGTCCACAAACCAGAAAACGCAGTCGGGACCCACGCCGCCCATGGCCCAGGGCCAGCCGCCACAAACGCAGGAACTACTCTCCCGCGCCGATGAACTTGGCGTCGATAATCTAATCTATCTTGAACCCGGAAACGCGGAGTGGAATGACGCCTGGCGCGTCACGGAGGGGCTGATTGCGACCATGAGAGATGAAGTTAGGACTCGAGGTGCGCAGTTCGTCCTCGTGACCCTCAGCAACGGTATTCAGGTTGTACCAGGTCCTCATGTGCGGGAGGCATTTATGAAAAGGCTGGGCATCGCTGACATTTTCTATCCCGATAATCGCATCAAGACATTCTGCGGACGCGAGACAATTCCAGTCATCACGCTGGCGCCGGATCTTCAGCGGTTGGCCGAGAGCAACAACACATTTCTACATGGATTCGGAGCAAACATTGGCAACGGCCACTGGAACCCGGTGGGCCACCGCGCGGCTGGCGAGCTGATTGCGAAAAAACTTTGCGAGGAAGTGCTTTCCAAATAGCGTGAGAAGTTAAGTTCTGTTAAAAATAGACCAATCAATTTCCACTTGAGTTAGACAGTTTCGGAGACGTTAATGCACTACTACGACAATGTGCTTGGATTAATCGGGCGGACACCCCTGGTGAAGCTCAACCGGATGAACCGCGGTCTCAAAGCCACCGTGCTGGCAAAAATGGAGAACCTGAATCCTGGTTATTCAGTGAAAGATCGCATCGGCATATCGATGATCGAAGCGGCTGAGCGTGACGGGAAGCTGAAACCAGGCGGTACGATTGTTGAAGCTACCTCCGGCAATACCGGTATCGGGCTTGCCCTGGCTGCCGCGGTCAAAGGTTACAAATGCATTTTCGTGATGACTGATAAAGCCTCCGTGGAGAAGTCGCGTTATTTGAAAGCCCTGGGAGCGGACGTAGTCATCACTCCTGTCTCGGCGAAACCGGGCACTCCTGATCACTACGTTTCGACGGCTCAAAGGATTGCCAAGGAAACTCCGAATTCTTTTTATCCCGATCAGTATTCCCATCCGGCAAATCCGGAAGCGCATTACCGCACCACCGGCCCAGAGATATGGGAACAGACTGAAGGTAAGATCACACATTTCGTCGCGGGCATTGGAACTGGTGGAACTATTTCAGGCACTGGTCGGTTTTTGAAAGAGAAGAACCCGAAAATAAAAGTGGTGGGGGCCGACCCGTATGGTTCTATCTTTAAGACTTTTAAAGAGACCGGGAAATTAGTTGAGACAACGCCCTATCTCGTGGAAGGAATAGGACAGGAAGTTGTGCCGCCAAACGTGCACATCAAATATGTTGATGAAGTTATCAACGTGACGGACGGCGAGTCGTTTGAAATGTCGCGCCAACTTGGCCGCACGGAAGGAATTTTTTGCGGCGGCTCAAGCGGCACCAATCTGGCTGCAGCTTTACGGGTGGCAAAGGGTTTGGATGAAAACGCAGTTGTCGTCTTCATCATTTGCGACACGGGCGAACACTACCTGACGAAGCATCATTCCGACGAATGGCTGAAAGAGAAGCGCCTGCTCGAACCGCAGAAAATGACAGCTGGTTTGATCAGCGACACCAAGGGGCAGAACGCGCCCGACTCGCTGGTGTCGGTCGGGCCCAACGATAAGGTCAGCGCCGCGTTAGCCAAAATGAATGAGCTCGGGTTGACGCAGATTCCAGTGCTCGAAGAGGGACGGCCGATCGGCTCGCTTAGTGAAAATCGTGTGTTGGCTAAAGTGGTGCGCGATCGTCAATTGCTCGAAGCAGCAGTCAGCGAAGTGATGGAGGCGAGCTTTCCGACGGTGGACGTCGATGCCAGCGCTCAGGCGGTGACCAAACGATTGCAATCCAGTCCCGCTGTATTGGTTGAAGAGTATGGGCGTATCGTGGGAATCATCACGCGCCACGATGTGCTCGATTTGAAACTCGGAATAACTGGGCCGTTGAGTTAAGTCCTACTGCTTGAAGGGGTACGTTCGTAGGTGCGGACGATCAAATTCTCTTCAAGTTGCTGAACGCCAATGCTGGTAAAACCATCAAGGTAATCAGCGGGCACAAAGGTATCCGCGCCGTCAATCGTCAAGGGAACCTCAGTCACGAGCCATCGATCGATGTGGGCAAGAAACGCCCGATAGACTTGCTCGCCGCCGATCACAAACAGGTCACGTTCGGAATCTTTCGCCAGGTTAAGAACTGACTCGACGCTGCGCATTACAACCACAGACTCCTGCGCCTCGATTTCCGACTGCCGGCTCAAAACAATATTCAGACGATTAGGCAGCGGCCGTTTCAGCGTCAACCACGTTTTGTAGCCCATGACGCATGCATGGCCGGTCGTCGTTTCCTTAAAAAACTTCATATCGGCAGAGTAATGCCAGGGCAGCTTTCCGCCTTTGCCAATCGCGCCATTCTGGTCTACTGCGACTATTCCGATGATCATAAAGGTAGGCCAGACATTCGTGTCTTTCGTTTTCTTGATTTGAGATACGTAAGCTTTAAGAATTGGACACACAGGAATGTCTGTCCTACACGGCAACGGCCGCGGCGATCTTTCCATGGGACTGATATCCCACTAGTTTTATATTCTCGTAACGCATCGCGAGCAGGCCGTCCAGTCCTCGCTTCGGTTGGCCATCATCCGTAATTTCAAGTTGGGGTAATGGATAAGGCTCGCGCTTCAATAACTCTTCAACCTGCTCAAGGTGATTCTGGTATATGTGATAGTCGCCGAGCGTGTAAACAAACTCTCCCACTTGAAGCCCACAGGCATGGGCCACCAGATGCATCAGGAGCGCGTATGAGCTGATGTTGAAAGGCACGCCCAGAAACGCATCGGCAGATCGCTGATAGAGCTGACAGTGCAGAATGCGCTCGCTTTCCACCTTAAACTGAAACAAGGTGTGGCAGGGTGGCAAGTCCACATTGTCAGCCCGGCGCGGATCCCACCCGGTTACGATTAGCCGTCTCGAGTTTGGCTTGTTTTGAATCTCGTCGATAAGGTTCGCGATTTGATCCACTCCATTGCGCTCCGGATAATCGCCGCCGAAGGAGCGCCAGAGGTAACCATAAACCGGGCCAAGGTCGCCAGGTTCTCGACCAAAACGATTCGTGTGTTCCTCGTCGGCCCATTCCGCCCAGATATCTACACCCCTAGCCCGCAAGTTTGCTTCGTTTGTATCGCCCGAGAGAAACCAAAACAGCTCCTCGGCCACCCAACGAAACGGAATCTTCTTCGTCGTTACGATTGGGAAACCCTGACGCAGATCAAACCGCGTTTGATAACCGAAGTGTGAGATAGTGCCGACGCCGGTGCGATCTCGATGTTCGTTGCCATTTACGAGAATTGAGCGCAGCAAATCGTGATATTGTTTCATAAAGTGAACCAGACAGGTTCAGACAGGATTAACAGCATTTACACGATTAGAAAAAGAACAGAACGACCCTGGACGCAAAAACTATCTGCGAAACAATCAACCATTGTAGCGTTCGTTTTGGTTAAATCTTGTGAATCTTGTAAATCCTGTCGAACTTGCGGCTAGGCAAATAATACGTCGAGCGGAACGGAAAGACGAATGAAACAATACAAGCTCGCTTTTCTAGGCTTCGGAAACGTTGGACGCGCGCTGGCGCGGCTGATGGCTGCGAAATCCGGCGAGCTAAGAGAGCAATATGGCATCGAGTGGCGCATCACCGGCGTAGCGAGTCGCAGACTAGGCTGGCTTGCGAAGGACGCCGCCAACACCCCGAATGGTTTTGACGTGGCCACGCTCGTTTCCGGGCAATCTTACAAAGACACTGCGGCGTCGTCTAACAGCATCGAGGGTTGGCTTCGTCACGCGCGTCCGGATGTCGTTTTTGAAACTACTTCGCTAAATCCCGAGACGGGACAGCCTGCAATTGATTATCTCCGGGCGACGCTGGAAGCGGGCGCTCACGCGATAACGGCAAACAAAGGCGTTATTGTTCATGGATTTTCCAGCCTGAATGAACTTGCCAGGACAGCAGGAAAGCGTTTCCTGTTTGAGTCAACGGTGCTGGACAGCGCGCCTGTGTTTTCTCTTTTTCGTGAGACCTTGCCGGCAGCGAAGCTGCGAGGGTTCAGCGGAGTTTTTAGCTCAACTACCAACGTGATCATTGAAACGATGGAAGCTGGCCGCTCGTTTGAAGAAGGATTGAAAACGGCACAGGATCTCGGGGTTGCCGAAACTGATCCAAGTCATGACATTGATGGATGGGATGCAACTGTCAAAGTTTGCGCGCTGGCGAATGTGCTCATGGGTGTTCAGCTAAAACCGGTTGATGTTACGCGGGATGGGATTCGTGGTTTGGCCCCGAGCAAGCTGCAGGCAGCGAGAGCTGCCGGCGCCCCGTTCAAGCTGATGGCCAGAGCCAGGCTCGGCCGCGATGGTGATCTTGTAGCCACTGTCCGTCCTGAACAGGTTGTGGCGAGCGATCCGCTCGGAAACATCAGAGGCACTTCTCTGGGCGTTCACTTTGAGCTCGACATGATGCCCGGCCTCACGATTACATCGCACAGACCAAACTTACAAAGCACCGCGTATGGAATGCTGGCGGATTTCATTAACGCAGTGAGGGAATAAGTCAAAGGTCCAAAGTCCAAAGTCCAAAGTCCAAAGTCCACGGCCAGCCTGAGTTGCCTCAGCCACCAGAACTTTGGACATTGGACCTTGGCCTATTCCCCGGCGATTTCGGACACACCGGCAATTAGCCGTTCGATTTCATCCGCTGTCGTGTAGCAGGCACATCCGGCGCGCACCAGACCTTCCTCACCGAGCCCAAGTCGTTCGGTGACAGTTGCCGCATAAAAATCACCATGCGAGAGAAATAGCCCGCGCAAAGCGAGCTTGCGCGCGACCTCGGTGGAAGCTATTCCTTCCACTGTGAAAGAGACTGTCGGCGTTCGCGGTTGATCCGGCGCTGGCCCATAGACTCGAATCGCCTCAATAGCCGAAAGGCCTTCCCAAAGTCTGCGAACCAGCATGGAACTCCGCGCATGTAATTCGTCATATGCAGTTGCCAGTCGAGCCCGCCGGCTACCGTTATCGACGTCCCTGGTAAGCGAGGCAAGGAAATCTATCGCAGCCCCCGCTCCAACGATTCCTTCGTGGTTCTGTGTGCCCGTTTCGACATTTTCCGGAGCGTCATCAGGCGCTGGAATCAACTTTGGAAAGTTTATTGATTCAAGCAAGGCGCGTTTACCGAACAGAGCGCCGACGTGCGGTCCATAAAACTTGTAAGCAGACATACCCAGGAAATCGCAATCGAGAGCCCGTACGTCGGCGAGCGCGTGCGGCACATAGTGCACTGCGTCAACGAAAACCAGCGCGCCGACGGAATGAGCGAGTTGCACCGCACGGCCCAGGGCATTGACAGTCCCCAGCGCATTTGAGGCAGCGCCAATAGCAACCACTTTCGTGTTTTTGGTTACTGCCCGTTCGAAGCTTTCCCAGTCGAGCTGCCCGCTTCGCGGATCCATTCTTATGACCTTCACTCGAACGCCGCGTTCAACTTCCAGACGCCGCCATGGCGCAACGTTCGCATGATGGTCTAATTCTGTGATCACGATCTCATCGTCCGGCCCGAATTGCGCACCAAGTGCCCTGGAGAGATGAAAAGTAAGCGTAGTCATGTTTGCCCCAAAAGCGATCTCGCTCGGGGAGGCATTTATGAAATCTGCGCAAGCCTCTCGAGCACCCTCGAGTGCCGCGTCAGTTTCTGCGCTGGTTGGATAAGCCCAATGCGTATTCGCGTTGTGATGAAGCAAATAGTCCGACATCGCATCGACTACGCTTTGTGGCACCTGAGTCCCGCCCGGGCCGTCGAAATAGGCGACCTCGTGTCCCTCGTGAATACGAGCCAAAGCCGGGAACAGAGCGCGAATCTCAGCAGTTGAAGCCACCAGGGCTGATGATTTTGATGTCGCGGTCATTCGTTGATTCCGATCGATGCCAGTACTAAGAATACTCATTTGAGATCTTCGGCATTTCCCCGGGGGCCTGCATTCATCAATGCGATTTCCTGGGCAGCTTCGAAGTGTCGAGCAAGTATAAACGTGAGCGTTGACTTTTCCTCGCAATTCGGCTTAACGTTTGCGCGTTTGTGAAACTTCATAGACTCTCACGGCCCGTTTCCGAGCTCTAGTCTAATTAGCTTAAGAGTAAACCGGACCGATCGGTATCGACCAGCCGTGAGCGCGTGCGTTCTCAGAAACTATTATCTTGACTCATTAAGCGAAGCTGAATTCCTTACCCCATCACCAATAAAGGATCGTGTGAATCCGGAGGCAAAAATGGTTGAAACTTCCTTGACCTCGCAAGAGAAGACGACGCTTGCGTTGGGACCCTTCGTGGGCGAAATCGGCCACTCCAGTGTCAAACTTTGGCTGACCGTTGAAGCCGGTGACGCAGACAAGAATGTGTTTGTAACCTTGAAACTGCTGGAGCAGGGGCCAAAATCAGAAGCGGCCAAAAAGGACATGAAACGCATCATTGTCCGAACGATTGCGAGTCCGGTCGTCGTGCAATCAGGGCAGATCAGATGTAGGCAGGCAGACATGGGCGTAGGCACTATTACCATGGGAAGCCTCGAACCTAATTCAAAATACTCTTATCAGCTCTGGCAAGATGAAGCGCATGAGATTCCATTGGATTTGAATCCTGGGAAGGAAGGCAGTCTCTCCGATTCAAGTGGGGGTCTGCAGCCCGAGGATTTGTTCTTCTGGACATTGCCGGAAGATGGATACGGTCGCCAGCTCGATTTCCTCTTGATGAGTTGTCACAACCCGCAGACCGCACCCAACGATGAAGCTAATGGCTTTGGAGTTTGGCGCCAGATTCCGCAGATTATTAGGCACAATGCAAACGTGCGATTTGCCATCCTTGCCGGCGATCAGATTTATGCTGACGAGGTTGAAACACAGGTTCTGGCAGAACGCGATCCGCTGACACGAAAACAACTTTACCTTACCACCTACAAAAAGTTTTGGGACAATGAGTACTATCGCAAGGTGCTATGTAGCTTACCCGCCGTTCTGATGTGGGACGACCACGACATCACGGATGGCTGGGGATCTCGCGAAGACTCCTTTCGCACTGACCTGCCGCAAGCGTTCACGTCTGAATGGCTTGAGCTATTCGGAACCGCGAGCGAAATGTTCAGCTTGATGCAGGCTTCGCGCAATCCTGCTCCACTGTCAAGTAGCTACGCGTCAGGATTTGATACCTGCTTCAAGGTAGGCAAAGCCGGCTTTGTAGTTGCAGATCTGCGCACCAACCGGAATAGCCGCAAGTTTACGAAGACTTCCAGCAACGGTAAGACAGTTTACGAGGGCCAGATTTGGGATCCCAAACAGTTGCAGGCCATCAAAGACTGGGTAGAACAAAACAAGAATGACATTCACACCCTTTTCTTTGTGACTAGCGTTGTCTTTTCACACGGCGCGCCTCAGATTGAAAACTGGATCATGGATTTCTGGTTCCGCGTCCTGAATTTTGTTAAACGGCTCGAAAAGTTTAGGTCGTTTAAAAAGCACGTCGCTTCTTTTTATAGCAAGGTCGGAGACTTGCGTGACGATATCAACGACTCCTGGGGTTCGGAAGTTAACCAGAAGGAAGCTGATCGAGTGCTGGATTTTTTCTTCGAGTTGGAGAACCCCGCCGACGGAGGAAAGCGCCTCAATGTCGTGATACTCAGCGGTGACATACATACGCCCGGTTATTCAACTATTTATTCTTCCGCGACCAAAGACAATGAGACGAGGAAGGTGCCTGAACCTGAAGGCGAGCGAGAGGGACGGGCTGTCATACCTCACATCGTAGCTACGCCTGTCGCGTATGAACCCTTTAGCTGGGTGGGCGAAGCTGTCTTCAGGCACCTGACGAAGGTCGTGAAGCTCGGCGCTAGCGGCACCTACACGTCGCAAGTGAGTCATCACTTCTGCTATCGAAACGTGGTAGTCGTCTCTCTGAGAAACTACGAATCAGACGAATCGCACCTCAAAGTCAAATACTACCTGGAAGGCTATCCGGAGCCCCAGGTAATGCTTTTCGATCTAAATCACGGCGCCCACCGGGAGGCCATTAAGTGGCCCCAGCAGGAGAGAAACACCTGGGTCGACAGGCTCCCGGAATGCATCAAGCGCCGACTCCCCAAGTCGTGGTTTCCTCAAGAAAAGGAAAGCATTCCAGCTCAGCCACCTACCGATGCGTTTTCATAATGCCGCCGATTAAGCTCTGATCGGGAAATAGTGCGAACCTGCCCCCCGCCCCAATCCGGGCGGGGGCAAACCTGATGCCCTTGGCGCTATCGATACTTAGTCACAGCCCCGAGCTGCCAACCACCGCGTTTCGTAAAGGAAGTTGGACTACGCCTCGTCGCTACTCCCTTTACACATCACACCCGCAAGCCCTCCTGCCCGTTTGTCCTTGAAAACCCGCTGATATTCGGCTTCTCAATCAAAACTGAACTTAGCGAAACGGAAGTGAGGCAGTTCCAGAAAAAGAGGAATCGACGCGTGATTATTCCTTTAAGTGATCTGCAGCCGTTGCTATGAACATACAAAAACCAGGCAAATCCGAATCGCACCAGATCTCTGTACGCGACGTCGCAGGCATCCTGTTTCGTCACAAGACGCTGATCTGTGTCACTTTCCTGACTGTCGCTCTGGGCACAGCAGCGGTGACGTTTCTTATGCCGAACGAATACGAGTCGCGCATGAAGATTCTCGTGAAGAATACGCGTTCTGACGTGCCGATCACGCCCGGAGCCACGATGGGAACGACCGGCAACTACCTCGAGAATGAGGTTTCGGAAAACCAGATCAACTCCGAAGTTGCGTTGCTGACCAGTGGGGATCTGATCAACCAGGTCGTGACCGAAGTTGGGTTGTACCACCGAAAGCCAGGACTATCCGCGCGCCTCGGCTTGAAGGAAGCGGTGGGTTCTCAGGCGGGACAAGTGGAACAGGCCAGTGCGCAGCTCGCGAAAGATCTGTCCATCACACCTGTAAAAAAAGCAAATATCATTGAGGTTAAATACACTTCCGGCTCCCCTGAAACAGCGGTGGCGGTGTTGCGCAAGCTCCAGGACCTCTACCTCGAAAAGCACCTCAAACTGCACCGACCGCCCGGCACTTATGAATTCTTTAAAGGCCAGGCCGATAACAATGAAGCCCAACTACGGGAAGCCGAACGACAACTGTCAGGCTTTCAGCAGTCGATGAATGTCGTTTCGCTCACTCAGCAAAAAGAGCAGACCGTCCAAAAGCATACGGAAGCCAAATCTAAATTGCTCGAAACGAATGCGTTTCTGCGGGAAGTGAATGAGCGCATCGCCAAGGTGCAGCAGCAGCTCGAAACTATTCAACCACGCATCGTTACTCAGCGACGGGCGCTGCCAAATCAATATTCGGTTGAGCGGCTGAACACGATGATTGTGGAATTACAAAATCGTCGAACTCAGTTGCTGACGAAATTTCGCCCGGAAGATCGCCTCGTGAGGGAAGTGGATCAACAGATCAAGACCACTCGGGCAGCGCTGGAGAAAGCCACGGGTGAGACTATCACCGAGCAATCTACTGACTTGAATCCACTTCGACAGACGCTGGAAACCGAGCGAGCAAGGGCACGTGTGGACCAGGCAGGAGCCCAGGGCCGCCAGGAAATGTTGGCGTCGCAGGTTTCACAATACGAGTCACAGCTCTCAAGACTCGAAGGCATCACGGCCCAATACGAAGATCTTAACCGCAAGGTGAAGCAGAGCGCCGACAACTTCCAGCTCTACAAACAGAAAGAGGAAGAAGCGCGCATCACGGACGAACTGGACCAGAACAAGATCACTAACGTTTCCATTGCCGAGGCGCCGGCCCAACCGCAGATGCCTGTAAGTCCCAACCGGCCCTTGAATCTGATCATGGGTTTGTTTCTGGGCGCGCTGCTCGCAGCCGGGAGCGTGGTTATAGCTGAATTCATGCGCGACACGGTGTTGACGCCGCGTGAGCTTGAAGCGTTGACGAGTGCAAAGGTGCTTGCATCGGTACCGAGGGTCAGTCGGATGAGGGCAATGCTGGATGTCCAGGCGCGACGTTCAACGTCACATTTTGCCGAGTCTTCAAAGCCGAAAAAGGTTCGCGCTGTAATCTCGGAAGCCCGAGTGCTGTCTCAGCCAGGAACGACTGAACCAAGACTATCGCCGCCGAAACTTGTCCGCGAGCCCCACCTCGATTGGGCCTCTGGTGAATAGATGAAACTAGGAGCGCACCACGGGAAATGAAAGCCGGATTCTATCTTGACCTTATACGGACTGTTTTTCAGGCCGTCGACGATGAAGGAAAACTGCTTCACCGAGTTGTGGCTTTTACTTCCGCAACGCCCGGCGAAGGTGTTAGTTACGTGGTCAACGTCATTGCTCGCGAACTGGCTGCACAAACGCAGAAACGCGTGCTGCTCGTCGATGCCGGGGTATTTCAAACCCTTAATCTCCACGATCCAAAACTCATCACGCGTTACTGTGAAGAAACGGAACTTGAAAACTTATTGACGTTGTCGATGGCCTCTTCAGTTTCCGCAGGCCAAACGTCCAGACTAGCGGCGATTGCGATGGCGCCGGCCGTTAGTGATTGGGACAGGGTGCCTGCCTATCGCAATGAGTGTGTGGCGGCCTTGCGATGGAACTTTGATTACATCCTGATCGACTGTCCGTCGCCTGCGGTTTCATCAGAGGCGGGAACAGTTGCGCCGCTTGCGGATGGCGTGGCGATAGTTGTGAAGGCGGCGCAAACGCGTCGCGGCCAAATACAACGCCTGCAGCGGTTGATCGAAACTGCGGGCGGCACACTTTTGGGTTGTGTGCTTAATCAAAGGCGCTATCCAGTGCCGGGCTGGCTCTATAACAGGCTGTAATCGGGACGACGACTTCGGAAGTTTTCGATTGAAAGGGTAGGACTTTGAAGATCAAACGGTTGGTAATGATTGGTCTGGTAATAGTCAGCGTGATCGGCGCCGGCGATGTTGTCATGGCCCAGAATCAGCATAGACCGCGCACCCAGCCGCCGCGCCTCGGGACCTTTGGAAGTGAAACCCGCTATGTGCTCGTGCCGGGCGACGTGTTTGAAATCCAGTATCGATACACGCCTGAGTTTAACCAGACAGTCACGGTGCAGCCTGATGGCTATGTCTCACTGGAAATTGGAGGCGACGTCAAGGTTGCCGGTCGAAACCTTGATCAAGTCCGGAAAATCATTCTGGCCTATGCGGGGCGGAGGCTGGCTTCGCCGGAAGTAATCGTTGTTTTGAAAGAGTTTCAGAAACCCTACGTGGTGGTGGCCGGCGAGGTAGTGCAGCCAGGGAAGTTTGAGTTGCGGGAAAAAGTAACTGCGCTTCAGGCAGTCTTGCTGGCGGGTGGCTTCAAAGACAGTGCGAAGTCGTCGCAGATTCTGCTGTTCAGAAAACTCAACGGCGAAACGGCCGAGGTGAGGCTACTGAATTTTAGAACGCTAAAACGCACCAGCGACCTGGAAAACGATCTTACGCTGCAGCCGGGAGACATGATCCTGGTGCCGCGAAATCGAATCAGCAAGATCGAACGCTATGTGCGACTGGCGAGCCTGGCGGCATTTCTAAACCCGCTCATTCGCTAGCAGCAGTCAAACAACCTGAATTCTTTCGAGAACTTTGAATATTCATGATTGCCCGTTACGGACAACTTGCGAACCTCTTCCTGAAAGGTTCTGACCTGCTGCTGATGCTCGCTGCCCTGTCTGTGGCGATCCTCATCAACTATGCGCCGGCAGCCAGCGTGCCAGCTTCTGAATATGCAATCGACTTTTTGTCCACGCGTGTGAAGGTAACCAACGCGCTGCTGGGCGCCGCCATGTTGCTGGCGTGGTATTTGGTTTTCAATCTTCAAGGTATTTACAGGTCGCACCGGCTGAGCAGGTTTGCTGAAGAGATCAGGGAAATAGCTCGCGCCGTGTTTCTCGCCACGCTGATGCTGCTCATGGTGGCGCAGATTGGCCATTGGCGAATCATCACGCTTTGGACCGCGGGTTGTGTGGGTGCTATCGGTTTTGCTCTGGTAGTAAGTATGCGAGTTCTTTTGCGACTCAACCTGCGACGTTTGCGCTTACGTGGTCATAACATCAAGACGCTATTGATTGTCGGCGGCGGTCCCCGCGCGCGTTGGTTTGCAAACGAAATCGGACAGCGAACCGACCTCGGTTATCGGATCATTGGTTACGTTGACGATGAAACAAACTTCAACGGCCACGGCGTGAAGGGTATCCCGCGACTCGGAGACGTGAACGATCTTCCGCGCATAATTGCCGATGACGTCATTGACGAGGTCTTTGTGGCCTTGCCGATTAAGTCGCAATACTCGCAAATCGAAAAGACGATAAACCTTCTGGAAGAGCAGGGCATCATGGTGCACCTGTTCACGGACCATTTCCCGCACCGGCTGGCCCGCTCGCATCCGTCGGAGTTTGAAGGCTCGCCACTGTTGTCTTTGCACAGCGCGCCCCCGATTACCTGGCGAACAGAGATGAAGCGGATGCTGGATATCATGGTTGCGTTTGTCTTACTTATCCTGACAGCTCCATTGCTCGCGATCGTCGCCGTAATCATCAAACTCGACTCCACCGGACCAGTGTTTTTCGTGCAAGAGCGAGTGGGATTTAACAAGCGGCGCTTCCGGATGATCAAGTTTCGCACTATGTGTGTTGACGCCGAAGCACGCATGCAGGAATTCGAACACCTCAACGAAAAGACGGGACCAATCTTCAAAATCACTAATGACCCACGGACCACGAGGGTGGGCAAGTGGCTGCGAAAGGCGAGCATAGACGAGTTGCCGCAGCTCATTAACGTCGTCCTTGGGGACATGAGTATTGTGGGACCACGACCTCTATCGGTTCGCGATGCGTTGCGAATGGAAGTGGCCTGGCAAAAGCGTCGCTTCAGCGTCAAGCCGGGATTGACCTGTCTGTGGCAGGTTTCGGGTAGAAGCAACTTGTCATTTGAAGAATGGATGCAGCTCGATCTCGAATATATCGATCGCTGGTCGCTTGGGCTTGATGGACTTATTTTACTGCGCACCATCCCGGCAATACTGCTGACCCGCGGTGCAAGCTAATAAACCCAGCTCTCCATCCACTCAAGTGGCGCATGAGGTCAGTACTACCTGCGGCGCGGCCAACCCACTCGCTACCGCAGGTAGTAATGACCTCATCATCTCGCTGTCCATGTGTATCTGAAGTCCATTGCCCGCCTTTCTTTATTCCTTTCAAACTGAAAAGTTGCCTCGATTCCCAGTCTTATAAAGGGGTAATAGAAAGGTAAAAACTATTGTCAAAGATTGCACTCGTTCACGATTACTTCATTCAGATGGGTGGGGCCGAACGTGTCGCTGCAGCCATGCACGACTCTTTCCCCAACGCCCCGATGTTCACCACCGTCGCTTTACCGCATCGTCTGCCGAAGGAATTGCGCGGCGCCGACATTCGCACTTCGCCGATGCAAAGGTTGCCGGGGATGGAGCAGCGGTTTCGACAATACTTCATGCTCTATCCATTTGCGGTCGAGAATTTTGATCTTTCAGAATTTGACCTCATCTTCAGCAGCAGTTCCGGATACGCGAAAGGCGTGCGCCGCCGCAGCAACGCAGTTCACGTTTGCTATTGCCACACACCGATGCGTTGGGTCTGGCGTTATGAAGATTATGTTGCGCGCGAGAGTTTTGGCCGCGTAGCCCGTTCGTTGTTACCGATATCAATGTGGGGCTTAAAGAAATGGGATCTGCGCGCGGCGCGGCAGCCTAACTACTACATCGCCAATTCGCGTTTAGTCGCGCAGCGAATTAAACAGGTCTACGATCGTGATGCGATTGTCATTCCGCCGCCCATCGATGTCGATCGATTTCTCATGTCGTCAGAGGTTGACGACTACTACCTCGTATTGTCGCGGTTGGTTCCATACAAACGGATCGATCTGGCTATCGAGGCCTGCAATCGCATGGGCCGCCGGCTATTGATCATTGGAGACGGCCCTGATCGTCAACGTTTGGAAAAACTGGCCGGACCTACCATCGAATTTCTTGGTCGACAGTCAGACGCCCGGGTGAATCACTACGCCAGCCGGTGTCAGGCACTCTTGTTCCCTGGCGAAGAAGATTTTGGGATGGTGCCTCTCGAAGTTAATGCCGCCGGCAGGCCGGTGATCGCATTTCAGGGAGGGGGAGCGGTTGAGACGGTGGTGGCCGGACTTACCGGCGTCTTCTTCAAAACCGCTACCAGCACTTCTTTGATGGAAGCTATGGAAGAGTTTGAAAGTCGAACGTGGAACCAGCAGTCGCTGCGGAAGCATGCGCAGAAGTTTGACCGCAGCGTGTTCGCGTTTCGCGTCCTGCAGTTCCTTGGTTCGGTGGCGCCGCCGTCATGTTCCGCTGATCTCACCGCTGGCGCGCGACTACTTTCGGGAAATGTGGCTGCCCGTATCTGGCCCAGATTGGCCGTGGCGAGATAGGTCAAGCGGGGCGACGACGCAACCGGTGAACTGTTTTAGTCAGTCGAAAAGACACATGAAAGAATGAGTAGTTTGCTTCTTGAGGAACCAGTTGGTCGCAACGGCGCACGCAGTCCAGTTAAGCTGTGGCCTGTTGTTACCTTTCCGATTTCGGCACTGGCCGTCTGGGCGGTGAACGCCGGAGGCGAGGCCCTCCGCTGGCTGGGGCTCGGCGCCGTTGCGTGGTCGTTGGCATTGCCTCTCCTCATTAGTCTCGAAGCCGGGCTTTTCGCCATGATGCTTTTCGAGCCGCTGCGCGGCTTCCTGAGGCGCGCGCAGTATCTCTTCTTACCCTACTCAGCCACCGATCCTATTCACGTCGTTACGCCGCTCGTCACTCTGATGGCTTTCGGAATGCTCCTGCAACGCCGTAAGTTGCGGATCTTTCGAGAAACGCCGTTGGCCTGGCTAGTGACAATTCTTTCGGTGATCTATTTTCTGGAGATTTTCAATCCGCTGCAGGGAAGTATCACGGTCGGGCTTTCCGGCGCAATGTTCATGCTGGTGCCGGTGGCGTGGTTCTATTTCGGGCAGGACTTGAAACCAGCTTTTCTGGAGACTGCGCTGCGCCTGATGGTGGTCCTGGGAATTCTCACTTCGTTTTACGGTCTGTATCAACTGGCTTTTGGATTCCCGGCCTTCGAACAGTATTGGCTCGACCATACGGAGTTTTACGATTCAATTTCCGTCGGTAATGTTAAGCGGGCCCTGGCCACGTACAGCAGTGCAGAAGAGTGGGGCCGCTACATTGAAATCGGTGCAATCATCGCGTTTGGTTTCGCCACCTGTGCAGGCCCCTTCTTTCGGCGCGTGGGCTGGTTTGTTAGCGGCGTGGCGTTGACCGCAATGCTTTTGTTAACCGGACAGCGCACCGCGATGTTTGGACTAATCCTCGGGTGTCTCCTGCTAATGGTGTTAGGCGCGCGAAGCTGGCGCAGCGTGGTGGGCCGCATCTCACTCGCGCTCGCTCCCATGTTGCTGGTGGCTTTTCTGGTTCAAGCGCCCACCAACGACGACATGCTCAGCCACGGTGAAGAGGAGAGGATGGGCGCTGTGCTCTCCCATACAACGCGCGGCACGCTTAACCCAACCAGTGAAGATAGTCTTCAAGAGCGTTTGAAAAACTGGACTTACCTGTTCACCGAATTAGTTCCTTACCGGCCGCTGGGAATTGGCCTCGGAGGCACATCTCTCGCCGCCTATCGCTTCAGCGACGATGTAGATTTACCCCCTATTGATAGCTACTTTATCTCGACCGTGATCACTTGCGGTCTGCCAACCGCGCTTCTCTTTATCTGGATATTGATGCGTGCCACCGCGATGAGCTGGCGGGCGTTCCGCAGATCCGAAGTTGGTTCCCGAGAAGCGCGCGTCTGGAGAATCACTACAACTCTTTTGCCGGTGCTGATCCTGAACAGCTTTTTCGGCAACACCTTCACCCTATATTCGGTGGCGCCCGTAGGTTGGCTGATAATCGGCTGGATTAGCGCCGGGACCTTGCGTCAGGTCCAGGAAGAGTCGGTGGATGAATCTCCGGACTCGCTTGCATTTGGCTCTCTCCCCGCAGAACGCGCCGCCTAGTAAATCTGGAAGTATTTGCTCCCCCGCCATTCGATTCCTGAAATCCTTGAAAAAGACTGCCGATTCGGCGTTTAAGACCTTTGACGTCGTTGTTTAGAACGTTGTTTAGAACATCGTTTAGAACTTCAATTTCAAGACGGAGCGCTGAATTTGGACAAACTAGACCCAGCGGGTCGCGTCTCTGATCACACCCCAAGCCCTTTATGTCATCAGTTCTCGTTTACCACACGATTAGTTCGCCGCTAGAGCCGCTAATCGCCGACGCAGATGTCTCACCCGAGAAATTTGAGCGCCAGCTTCAATGGCTTGCACGTTGGCGACGTGTGGTGACGCTTGAGGACACGCTGAGCTCATCGCGTAGAAAAGGGGTAGCGCTGACGTTTGACGATGGGTATCGAGACAACCTCACGGTCGCGCTGCCACTTCTCGAAAAATTCCAGTTGCCGATGACCATCTTCGTCACTGCAGGCTTTCTCGATAGGGAGCCGTATCTCTCAAAGAGTGAGTTGCGAGAGCTATCACGGCATCCGTTGGTTACGGTGGGTGCGCACGGTCTTTGGCACCGCCACTTCAATCGTCTCAGCAGGAATGAGGCGCGTCATGAATTGGTTGAGTCGCGCCGGCTGTTAACGGAGATAACCGGCAAAGCAGTAGACCTGCTGGCGTGGCCTTTTGGTGAATGCAATGAGGAGCTCGAACGATTAAGTGCGGAGTGCGGCTATCGAGCGTCATGGTCAGTTTGGAAAGGGACCAATAGTCTGCATTCGCTGCGCCGTGTGCCACTGGGCCGTCGCGACAATCTGGCGCGGTTCGTGATCAAGTCCTCCGGATTCTATGCGCTTACTAAGGCGCGATGGCACCGATTCAACCAAAAGGCGGAAAACGGAAAGCTGGAATCCGGTAGGGTCGAGACGTTGGTCACAGACAATTAAGCAGACTCCGAACGCACGATGAAGATTCTTTTTTACAACCACACCGGGCAGGTAAGCGGCGCTGAACGCATGCTGCTTATGATTCTTTCGCGGATGGATCGCCAGACGTTTGAGCCTTTCCTCGTTTGCCCACCCGAAGGAAGCCTCACAAAGATGGCATTCCAGTTGGGCGTAAAAGTAGAACCACTCAAGAGTCTCGAGGCCCGATTCACGTGGCGTGTCGATCACCTGCTGCTTTACGTCGTCTCGTTTCTGAAAGCGATGCGCGAACTTCGGCGAAAAGTAAAGAATCACCAGCCTGACTTGATCCATGCAAACAGTATCCGCTCGGGGCTGGTTGCTACTGCCGCGACGATTGGGTTGAAGCCACCCGTCGTCTGGCATCTCCATGATTTGCTGCCGCCACATCCGATTAGCAGCTTGATTCGTCTCTTCGCAGCTCTATCAGGGAGAAGCGTCATGATTGCGGTTTCCGCAGCCGTGGCCAGAAATTTTCGAGGTCGTTTGTCGTCACCACTGAATGAGCGCATCAGCGTCATTCTCAACGCGATTGATCTCGACAAATTTCAGCCGGACCATTTTTCGAAGCGGCGAATACGCAAAGAGCTGCGCTTCCGCGAGCCGGATTTTGTAGTTGGCACAGTCGGGCAGATAACACCGCGCAAGGGTCAACTCGAATTACTGCGTGCCTTCCGCGTCGCGCTGAATGAATCGCCCAATATGGTCCTGTTGATTGTGGGCGCACCGCTGTTCAACCGCGACCACGAATATCTCGATACGCTCAGGAGCACCGCGACAAAACTAGGAATTGGAAACAAGGTCAGACTGTTGGGAGCTCGAAATGACGTCGCGTCAATCATGCAGACGTTGGATTTGCTCGTGGTGAATTCAAAGGCTGAGCCTTTCGGTCTCGTAATAGTGGAAGCAATGGCTTGCGAGACACCGGTCCTGGCCGCGGCTGTCGACGGGATACCTGAAATAATTCAACACAATGAAAACGGTTGGCTCGTGTCGCCGGGCGATGAAGCTGCGCTGGCCGAAGGAATCGTCAAACTCAGTCGTCGTCCCGAACATCGTGCGCGTCTGGCGAATCGGGGGATGCAACATGCGGAGGCGCATTTTTCCGCCGATCGTTACCTGGTTGATCTTCACGCCTTTTATCGCTCAAGGCTTAAGAAGTTGGGATCGCAATCTGCAGAGTCGACAACCCGCGTGACGGAGGTTGCAGAGGTCGCCTGACTGTTTGGAGTCAATAGCACTAAATGGAAGAGTCATTCATTTTACAAATGTCGATGGAAATCGGTCTCGCCGGAGGCAGCGAGTGCGTCGCCTATGAACTTCATCGCGCCTGGCTGGCGCTTGGGTTTGACGCACGAGTGCAGACCAGCATGGCCACTGAATCGGAACCGCGACAGGGAATCAGTTTCGTAGCGCCATGGCTGACAGCCTGGGGACTGCGTGGGCGCTGGCCTCACCTGGCGACATTAATCACTGTCCCTTTGTTTACGCTCCTCGCCACCCTGAGCGCGTATCGCACTCGCGGGCCAAAAATAATTCTCAGCCACGGCGATTCATTAATTGGAGATGTGTGCGTGGTGCACGCCGTCAACCGTGCCTCTTTGCTCGAAAAGCGCCGCGCCGGTTATTACGGCTGGCTCCTTAATCCCAGCAACTTATGGGTGACTTTGCGTGATTGGTGGATGCTCAAACGCGGTCGTTACCGTCGTATCGTGGCAATTTCCGAACGCGTCAGGACGCAACTCAAGAATTACTACAACATCGCGGATGAACGAATAGTGACGATTCCAAATGGCATCAACCTATCTCGATTCAACCTCGAAAACGCTCGTCATCGAACGACCGTGCGCAGGAGCTTCGGAGTTCCGGACGACGTTCCGCTGTTGCTCTTCGTCGGCAGCCAGTTCCGCTTGAAAGGTTTGGGTTTCGTGATCCGGGCCATGGCGCAAATGGAAACGAGGGCAATGCTGCTCGTCGTCGGTGGTGATTCGGCCGCGCAATTCAAACGTCTGGCTGAACAGTTGAATGTCAGCGATCGGGTGATCTTCGCAGGTGCCCGCAGGGATCTACCCGAGATTTATCCAGCCGCTGACGCATTCGTGTTTCCGACTCTTTATGAAACATTTGCGCTCGTGTGCCTGGAAGCGATGGCCTCAGGTCTGCCCGTCCTGGCATCCCCGGTCGGGGGCATCGAAGATTATCTGACTAACAATCAAAACGGATTTCACATCGAACGTGATCCGGCCGATATCGCCTCGAAGTTGGATCAACTTCTAACTGACCCCGAGCTTCACGCTCGATTTCGCGAAAACGGCCTGGCTACAGCCGGAAACTATTCCTGGGAAAGAATCGCCAGGCAGTATCTGAAACTCTTCGACGAATTGGTCGCAGAACGTTCGCGCAATCCCCGCGGGCTGGCAATGCTGGACCCGAGTTCGATTTGAGGTAACAAGAATGGGAAGTAGTAACTCTGAACAGGGAGGAGAGAAGATGCGCGTATTGCGTATTGCTCACTCAAGCCTAACCCCGGCACTGCGCCAGCGAGAGCGTGCCTTTGCCCGGTGCTATCCGGGTGTCGATCTGCAAGTGCTGACCACTGAACGGTTCCGCGAAGCAGAGATGGAGGTTGAAGCCACACCCGACGATCTGTTTCCAGTCAGGACTGCGAGCAGTCACTTCTCGCGGCACATTCAATTGTTCGCATACGATCCGCGGCCGATCATCAAGGCCTTGCGCGAGCACCGGCCACACTTGATTGATATGGGCCATGAGCCATACAGCATTGCCGGCGCCGAGATTTTAACGCTGTGTCGATGGTTCGCGCCCAAGGCCCCGATCGTAATGCAGACGAACCAAAATATCCTGCATAACTATCCGTTTCCTTTCAGCTGGTTGGAGCAACGCGCATTCAGACGCGTCGCCGCTGCTTATGCTTGCAGTGATACGGTGGTTGAAGTGTTGCGCGCTAAAGGATTTCGTAAACCTGCGCCGATCGTTACGTTTGGTGTCGACACGGAAGCCTTCCGGCCGCCGTCCGATGCCTGGCGGCGTCACCCTGGTCCGTTGACCATAGGTTTTATAGGCCGAATGCTGCCCGGAAAAGGACTCAACGTCTTAGCGGATGCTTTGGCCCAACTCGGCGGTCAGGAATGGCGCCTGTTGGTCGTCGGTGATGGGTCGGAACGAGCAGGATTTGAGCAGCAGTTGCGAGATGCAGGTATGCGGGACCGCGCTGAGTTTACCGGCGCAATCGATTTTGCCCTTGTGCCCAGCTATTTTCATCAGCTGGACGTCATGGTAATTCCTACCGAAACCACGAAGCGCATCCGTGAACAGTTTGGCCGAGTAATAGTTGAAGCCATGGCCAGCGGCGTTCCTGTAATCGGCTCAACCTGTGGAGCAATTCCGGAAGTGATCGGCGATGCGGGGCTTGTTTTTCCGGAAGGCAATGCTGGAGCCCTGGCTACTGCGATCAGCCAGGTGCTTTCAGACCAGAGAATGCGACAGCAACTGGCAAAGGCCGGTCTCGCGCGGGTCTCCCAATTTTCCTGGGAAAAAGTAGCCGAAACGACCTATGAGCTTTATCAGGAGGTGCTGAGAATACATCCGAAACCTGTACTCGCTGAGGCCGGCAATACCACTCTCACGCGGGAGCAGGCCGCATGATCGCGGCGGGCTAGGGGCTATCAACTAACGGCCAGCGTATCTGAATCGAATCTCAAATGCTGCAACGCAACATCAAGCTTGTTTTTGGCACGAATGCTCTAATGCTCTGTTCGGGCGTAGTGACCAGTTTGCTAAGTGCCTGGGCGCTCGGTCCGGAGGGTCGCGGAGATCTCACCATCGTACTGACCTGGCCCGCAGTCTTTGTAACCATCATGTCAATCGGTCTTCCACAGGCTTACCGATTTTGGACCGCCAGGCAGCCTGAATCTATCTCACACTTGTTTTCCAATGCGCTTCTCTATTCTGTGGTGGTTGGAGTGTTGGCACTCGTCCTGGGGGAGCTGGTAATCCCGCGCCTTGTCGGAGACCGAAGCCCCGAGGTAATGCGACTCGTCCGAATTTACGCGCTGATCATACCAATCGGTATGGTCACTGATCTGATGCGCGGCCTCCTGGAAGGCATGCGACGCTTTGCCTGGGTGGGAGCGGTGCGGCTGATTCTCTTCGGCGTGCAGTCCGTGGGATACGTGGCGCTTTGGTCCACTGACCGGCTCACAGTAGCTAGTGCGACTTATACAATGCTTGCGGCGCTTGCAGCATCGATGATCCTCTCACTCGTGGCGGTCTGGGTGCAATTGACCCCGAGATGGACTCCAAGGCTTTCGGGGTTCCGAAGTGCGCTTCGTTACGGCCTAAAAGATTATCCGGGCATGGTAACGGAACTCGCGACCTGGCGGCTGGATTCGTTGATTCTGGTCGGATTTGCATCGAGCACATCGATTGGGTTGTACGCCATCGCTGTCAAACTATCTGACATTACCACCTTGCTGGCGTCGTCCGTTGGCGATGCCCTGATGCCGGAAGTGGCAGCTTCGAAGAAACGTGATGAAGCTACGCAGATGGTGACGAGAAGCTTGCGCCTCACTCTTATAGCCCATCTCTTGCTGCTGGGCCCGCTTTGGATCTCCGCTCCCTACGTCCTTCGGTTTGCTTACGGAGATGAGTTTGTACCTGTAACCAATGTCTTAAGGTTGTTAATGATCGCTTCAGTAATCTGGAGTGGTGGATCAATTGTTATCAGCGGCCTAAAGGGCCTGGGCCATCCTGGCTTGAGTACGGTTGCGAGGATTGCCGCCGCGCTGGTAATGGCTGTGACGCTCCTCGTCTGGCTTCCGCGGTGGGGGATCGAAGGGGCTGCACTGGCTTCGGTCAGCGGTTATAGCGTTATGTTTCTGGTTGCGCTCTTCTGTTTTTTGTGGCAACAAAAAATCTCTCTTTGGGAATGCGTGCGTCCCCGCCGGAACGACCTACCGTTCCTGTTCGCGGCGGCCGGTTCGCGCACAGAATTTTTCAGAGACCGACTGTGGATGCGGTCGCCACAGGATCCATTGCAAAGCGGCACGTTCCACCCCGGGACGTTGCCTGGAGGAGTGGCCAGGACGCGCGAAGTGCTGGTTAATGGATTTGACTGGCACAAAGAGAATGAATCCATGACTGCGCCGTTGGAAACAATGGAACCAGCCAAGAAGGTTAGTTGAGGGACGACAGTATGGCAACATGGCAATTGCTAAGTGATCAAGCAGCGCAGACGTCCTGGAACAGGTGGCTCCTGCAACTGGATGACTATTCGCCTTTCCAGACGTATGAATGGGGCGAGTATCAACGGGCTCTGGGGTGGAAGCCATGTCGCTGGGCAGCTTTTGATGACAACGGCGAGATCGTCGCGATGATGCAAGGTCTCATGCGGCGCTACCCGCTAAATTTTGGACTTATCTGGAGCGAAGGCGGACCAGTTGGCGACCTGGCGGTTTGCGATAAGACGCTGCACGAGGCGATAAAACGCACAACGGGATTGAAGCGAATCTACTGCCGGTTTCGTTGTGATCGTCAACGACTCGTTGAAAACTCCTTGCTCTTGAGCACGCTCGGCTGGCACAGGTCCTGGTTCGGGTTAACCACAAGTTACTCGATGAGGCTGAATCTTGCCCGCGAGGAAAGCGAGGTGCTGGCTGGTTGCGACAGGAACTGGCAAAGAAATTTGCGACGAGCCGGAAAACTTAATCTGAACATTCGGCAGTGGACAGATCCAAGCGTCGATGAAATCGTTTCTGTGTACTCCTCAATGCAATCGCTCAAGGGTCTGGATGAACAATATTCGAGAGCGGAAATTGAAAATCTTCTCGAGCACTTGAAAGATCTGTTGGTCATTTACCGCGCCGAAAACGAACAAGGAGAATTGGTCAGCCTGCGCGGTTGGCTCGTTGTCGGTGATCGAGCAACAGAACTCCTTTCGGCCACCTCGACGCAAGGACGCGAGTTGAGTGCTTCGTACGCGCTGGCCTGGGCTCTGGTCCAACATTGCATCCGGCTTCAGATAAAGTCCTGCGACTTAGGCGGAATTGAGCCGGTGGTGAATCCTGGTGTGTATAAATTTAAAAGTGGTACCGGTGCCGCGCCGATTGAATACCTGGGCGAATGGGACTGGGCCAGCAGCGCCTGTTTGCAATGGTTTGGAAACTGGGCGATTAGCCGTCGGGAACGCCTCAAGGCTGCGGAGGCTGCAGTGAAGGCGGCGACTATTGCAAATGCGAAGGCGTCGTTTGGTGAGGGACCTGCGCCCGCGAAGCTATCTCAGCCCAGAACCGCTTAGGTGGCCCAATCAGGAGTCGGGCGTCTTACGACCAGCCGCGCAGCCAAAATGAGACTTCGATTTCAAACAGCGGTCTCGCTCCTGATCGTGCTGGCGGTTATGCCTTGCTTGAATTGCGTCCGAAAGGTAGACAGCAAGTTCAGGCGAGACACCGCCGCTTCTGTTCCCGCCATTCCTCATGGCTTTGGAGTCAATATTCATTTCACTGACGCGCGTCCGGGCGAGATGAAAATGCTTGCTGAGTCCGGCGTTAAATGGGTGCGAATGGATTTCAAATGGGACGTGACCGAGCGCGAACGAGGTAAGTACGATTTTAGCGCTTATGACCGGCTGATGGAGTCGCTCGCTCGCTTCAACATCCGCGCACTCTTCATCCTGGATTATGGAAATCCACTTTATGATGATGGGCGGCCACCTCGTACGGAACTTACGCGTCAGGCCTTTGCTCGTTGGTCGGTATCGGCTGCCAAACACTTCCGCGGGCGCGGCATCATCTGGGAAACTTATAACGAACCTAACAATCAAATGTTTTGGCAGCCGCAAACCAACGCTAACGAGTATGCAGCGTTAGCGCTCGTGGTAGCGCGAGCCTTTCGCAACTCGGTTCCGAACGAGGTCCTGATTGGTCCCGCGGTGGGCGAGATGGACTTTCAATACCTGGAAACATGCTTCAAAGCGGGGCTACTCGAGTATTGGCCGGCAGTGTCTGTCCATCCGTATCTCCGTTCGAACCCTGAACTCGTTTCAGGCGACTATGCGCGCCTGCGCGAGTTAATCAAAACTTACGCGCCCATGGGCAAGCACGTTGAGATATATTCCGGGGAGTGGGGCTACTCCTCCGCCTGGCGCGATATGGACGAAGAACAGCAGGGCCGGTATCTGGCGCGGCAATGGTTGACTAACGTGGCCAACGATATTCCACTTTCGATTTGGTATGACTGGCGCGACGATGGCCCGGATCCAAATGATCCTGAACACCACTTTGGAATGGTGGCAAATACCTATCATGAAGGTCGCGAACCGGTTTACGATCCGAAGCCGGCGTACCATGCGTCCAGGACGCTGACGTCGTTTTTTGGTGGTTATCGATATGTCAATCGTATAGATACTGTCGGCCCTGAAGCGTATGTGTTGGTATTTAGCAAGGGCAGCGAGCAGCGCTACGCCGCCTGGACCACTGCGAGTAACTCCAAAATCGTTTTCCTGCCGCTCTTTGAGGGGCGTTACGCCGTACGAACGCATAATGGGCGCGACGCTGGTATTCTGAGTGGGGAGGCGAAGGGAGTTTCTGTTACCTTAACCGGTGCACCCATCTATCTCAGCCGAATCAATTAGCTGGTTGGTTGGGCCTCTTGACCCCCCGGTGCCACAGGCGGATCCGGGACGTTGAAACTAAGGGACGAACAATCGTGAGCTGTCTCGCGCCCGCATTCGACATCGACAATCACTTAGTAGTCATCAACGATCTGCCGTCCCTAAAGCTTGCGGCGAAGCCCAGCGAGGTGCATCTCTGGCATGCCGATCTTAATTCGTTCTCAGACAGTCTCCTCGCAGACGTCATCTCGGGCGACGAAATCAGCCGTGCGGAGCGGCTTCACTTCGTCAAAGACAAGAAGCATTTTATTGTTGCTCGTGCTCTACTCAGAAAACTTTTAGCGGCTTATCTCGGCGCCGACCCACGACTCCTGACCCTCGCCTATGGCGATATGGGAAAACCTTTCCTGGCTGCCGGCGATCAATCTTCTCAGCGGCGTATAAGTTTCAACCTGGCTCATTCAGCAGGTCGTGCCCTATTCGCGTTTACGCAGGGTCGAGAAGTGGGTGTTGATCTTGAATACATCAGAAACGAAACCGCAGGAGACAACATCGCCAATCGCTTCTTTTCTGCGGGCGAAATCGCAGCCATTCATGCACTGCCGCTGGACCAAAGGAAGGAAGCGTTCTTTAACTGCTGGACGCGCAAGGAGGCGTATATCAAGGCGCGTGGAGAAGGCTTTTCAATTCCGCTCGATTCTTTTGAAGTATCGGTGGCGCCAGAGGAGAGAGCCGGGCTGCTGAGAAACCACGTGGATGAAGGAGAGGTTGGGCGATGGGAAATGCATTCAGTCAACGTCACGCCCGGCTACGTTGGCGCCCTCGTAGTTGAAGGTCAGGGTTGGCAGCTCAAGACGTTCAGCTTAATTCCGTCATGAGCGAGCCATTTGGCATGACGCAACGCTGATCGCCCATCCATTGCAAAAACGTCTCAATACGTTTGGCCAAACGTGCAGCCTGGTCTTACTTAAACTCAACTTTATGGTCGGCGGTAGCGCCCGGCTTGATCTCCACCGCAATCTCTTGCGCCGCCAAACCCGTTGGCTTCACCGCTGCCAGCCGCACGCGATAACGTCCGGGTTGTAATTCAAAAGTGCGCGGATTGGTGTTTGCGGTCGCATAGGTGCGAGCGCTTTTCACTTCCTTGCCGGTATCGGAGCTAACAATCGTTACCACCGCATCGATCAACTCAGAGCCGCGCGCGGCGCCGATGCGAAGGCTTCCAGTGGTAAAGTCGACGGTGCGTTGATCTTGGCGGCGCCTTCGACGATCACATCAGTCAGCCGCACAGAAGTACCGCCGGCAACCTCAATCGATCGCACCTCAACCTCATATTTTCCCGGCAGCAGCCGAAATGTGAACGGGTTTCCCGCGGACTGAGTGCTGGTGCGGCCGCTCGCCGCCGCATCGGTTTTTCCAGCAGGGAAAACCTGGACCACACCTTCCGACGGTTTTCCATTGCGGATCACCTCGATGGCCAACTCACCCGCGCTGAAATCCGCCGTTTTCTCGACAGTTTGTCCGCTACCAATACTTAACTTTTCAAAGCGCAACGAGGGTACGCCAGAGAGGTTAACCGCGGTGACTGTGACGTCGTATTCGCCAGCCGGCAAAGGCAGTATACGCGGGTTGGTCTCGGCGGCTTCATAAGTGCGCCCGCTAATCATTTCCTCGTTCGTCCCCGAACGACGGACAATAACGACCACGTCGGTGAGCTTACCGTCGGCAATCGCTTTAACCGAAAGGCGTGCATCACCAACTTCCGGCGGCGCCACCGCGCCCGCCAGTGCAGTGGCGAGCTCGTCAGCGTTTTGAGCGTTTAGATACCGGCCGCCGCCGGCCTGGGCAACGCATTCAAGTTGCGACACAGTGATCTTTCCGACGTCGAAGCCGATTACGTGTAACACAAAATCCAGGCCGGCTTGCCTGGCTTCCCGGGCCAACTTACAAGGATCGCCCTTGCACGTTTCCAGGCCGTCAGTCACCAGCACAACGGTAACTGGCCCACCAGCTTGCTGCGACTTAACGATCTCAAATGCCTGCTGCAGAGAATTTGTTATCGGCGTCATGCCGTTTGGTTTCAGCGCGTCAATTTGCTGGGCCAGGCCGCCTTTGTCGATTGGTTTCAGCGGTGATAAAAGCTCGATATCTTCACAATCGTTTTTGCGACGGTGGCCGTAAGCGATTAGTCCAACCTGGGAATCAGCCGGCAGGATGTTGATAGAGTCTCTTAACACCCGGCGGGCAGCGGCCATTTTCTCCTCAGCGCCAACCTTGCCCAACATCGAGCCCGAAGCATCGAGGATGTAGAGTAGTCTGAGAGACTTCTTGTCCGTAGCTGTTTGCCCGCTCGCTGGGCCGGTTGGTGAACTCCCGGCAGCTGGAGGGATTGACGGTTTTACGGAATTCGCTCCTGACATAGTCTGAGAGCCACCACAACCGCAACATACGATCAACGCTGCCAACAGCAGGCACGGTTTCCAGCATTTCACTAGAGGGTCTCCTCAACTAATCGCAGGTTTTGAATGCCTCCCCTTGTTCACTGTCGGATTTCTCATGTAGCATGTCGCGCCATGCGGCACGGACTTTACCGCGACTGAGCCCTGAGTCGCAATGGCTGGCGGTTAAGGGCATGGGACAATTTGATCAAGTGAGACCTGAAAATTATGTGCACTGATAGAAGAAACTTTCTGCGCCACTCGGCCGCCTTCGCGGGCGCAACCTTGCTGGGCAGTACTCTTGCGAATGGCGACGAGACTGAACCCGTTTTGACTCAACAACGCGAGGTCCCGGACGCAATTCGCAAGTTGCGCCGGATGACGGAAGGTGTCGTCCCCATTTCGCTTGATGAGCGGCGTGCACGAATCGAAAAGGCCAGAAGATTGATGCGGGACAACCGCATCAGCGCAATTTACCTGGAGCCCGGATCCAGCATGTTCTACTTCACCGGAATGCGTTGGGGCTTGAGCGAAAGAATGTTTGGCCTGGTGATTCCTGTCCGGGGCGAAGTCGCCTGGGTCTGTCCAAAGTTTGAGGAAGAACGCGCGCGCGAGCTGATAAAAATTGGCGATGACATCCGCACCTGGGAAGAGGATGAAAGTCCGTTTCAACGAGTCGCTGAAATTTTTCGTGATCGGCGTTTGCGCGGCGGCCGGATCGGGATGGAAGAACGGGTGCGATTCTTCCTGTTCGATGGAATTCGCAAAGCTGCGCCGGGTTATCAGTTTGTCAGCGCCGATCCAATCACGGCCGGCTGCCGGATGTTCAAATCAACGGCGGAGCTGGCATTGATGCAACGGGCAAACGACATCGCGATAGTGGCTTATCGCGCTACGCACGCGAGCATGCGTGACGGCATGACCCAGGACGAATTCTCGGGTAACTGCAGATCGGCATTTCAAGCTCTCGGTGTCAGCGGCGGTGTTTTTTGCAGCTTCGGAAAGTACACCGCGTTTCCCCATGGCAGCAGCACGCCGCAGAAACTGCGAGAGGGAGATGTGGTGCTGATGGATGGCGGCTGCAGTGTTGATGGCTATCAATCAGACATTACCCGCACTTTTGTTTTCGGCAAACCCACCCAACGGCAAAGAGATATTTGGAACCTCGAACTGCGCGCGCAGAATGCTGGCTTCGCAGCGGCGAAGGTGGGCGCTCCGTGTGAAGCTGTCGATGCAGCCGCGCGAAAGGTGATCACGGACGCAGGCTTTGGTCCGGATTACAAGGTTCCTGGGCTACCCCATCGGACCGGCCACGGTATCGGCCTTGATGGTCATGAGTGGACCAACTTCGTGCGCGGCAACAAGACTCCACTGCAACCGGGAATGTGCTTCAGCGATGAACCGACGGTTGTGATTTATGGCGAGTTTGGAATTCGGCTGGAAGACTGTCTTTATATCACGCCCGACGGTCCGAAATTCTTTACCAAACAGAGCCCGTCGATTGAAGAACCATTTGGCTGATTTCAGAGTTGCGCGGGTATCCCGTCCGTGTTCACGTGCAAGATGCGCATGACCCAACCACTGCTCAGGAGTGGATCCGGGCCAGCCAGTCAAACCTTACGAATCCACGGATTTAGACAGATTGCGCAGATTAAAAAGAGTAGGTCGACATGACTGAGATTTGTTCACACCTTGATCAGGTTCGACCTGTTACACCGGGCGCGGCAGGCTGTGAGGATTGTCTCAGCATAGGCAGCACCTGGCTTCACCTGCGCCTCTGCATGACCTGCGGTCACGTGGGCTGCTGCGACTCTTCGCCAAACAAACATGCAACCCGCCATTTCCTCGGAAGCAATCATCCCATCATTAAGTCGTATGAACCCGGCGAAGATTGGGGCTGGTGTTATGTCGATGAAATAATGTTTGCACAGTTGTAGCGCAATCAATAGCCACTCTCAAACATTCTGAAGTCTTCCTCGAGTTGCCATTGCAGCCTCGCTTTTTCGCCGGACGCTACGTACTGCTTACACGCTTCGGACGTTAGTTTCTTCATTTGAACGACATCCGGGAGGCACTGTGTTACCGGTACAAATCTCCGGATATCTCTCCACAAGCTTGCTCCAGCGATAAATGAATACTGCAGACTATTCCGGGCCATCGTCTTGAGTTGAGAATATCCCAACCCCTGTTCCTGAGCAGCCTTCAAAAATTCTCGCGACATCTCCGAACGCGACACTCCTTCATCATCAGTGGCCAGGGCGACCGGCACGCCATACTCGAGGTAGGTTGCCAGCGGATGTTGGGCGCCGCTAATTCCGAGAATCAGATCGTTGCTTGAAAGACAGACTTCTACCATCACGTTTCTCTGCGCCATTGCCTGCAACAGTTCGTACGGCCGATCTTCATGCATGATGTCCACGCCGTGGCCTATTCGATCCGCGCGTGCGGTCAGAACAGACTCGCGTATATGAAACGTCAACCCATCTGGTGGAACGAGCCCCGGCGCCAACTCGCCGGCGTGGAGCGTGAGCCGGGCCCGAGGGTAAAGCGGGCGCAGTGAGTTCAACATCTGCATATGAATCTGAAAGTTTTGCATCGATGCCAGACCGTCTTCGCCCTGGACCAGATTCAGCGCCACGACTTTCGAGTTTGGATCGTTGGCCAAAGCGAAGCCAGTAACCATCTGCGCAAAAACTGCTCCCAGCGAGCTGCCTCGCGACACCTGTGACACATAACGAATGATCACTGAACAACCGGGATCGGCCTGTGTAGTTCCGCATTTCAGCAGTTGGTTTTTCTGAGCCTCGGCATCTTGTAATGCCTTGACGCCGGCAGCGGCCGCCGCTTCAATTCCGTTGCTCCGTAGTTTGGCGAGGGTGTTTTCGACGTTTCCGTCCCAACCAATTTTCTGTCCAATCTGGCTGGACATCACCCCGTCTGGCGTGAGCATCAGCTCGAGGTAGGAAACGCGACCACGGGCTGCGCGCGAGGCTGCATCCGCAATCATGCGGCCCGTTTGGTTATATGTAGCCGGACCAAATTTGCCAAAAGCATCGAAAAAATGATCGTGACCACTTTGACCGGACAGTTGCCAGTTTCGCATGGACCACGCATCGATCATTTGGCGGTAGAGGACCGAGTTGGTTAACGCCATACTAGCCGGAAGTTGATCTGATTTTGGATCGCACGTGGATTTCGACGCTGGCACTACCAGGGCCATAGTTTGGTTATTCACACATAACCCATTCTCGGCGGCCCATTGAATGTATGACTCCGCGTAGATTGAGCCCGACAGGTGATTGTGCAGATCGCCACCCTTCGGCATCTTGAGCAGAAACGCCAATTGCTGAGGCGGAGATTTGCGCAGGGATTCGAAGTGTCGGGCCGTGCGTGCTTCTGCTGACCCGGAGCGAAGCGCGTCTATTCTTGTCGGCTTAGACGATGATGCAGATTGCGCATTTAGAGTTAGGACGAGGCCGAAGAAGATTGCAAGAGACCCGATGAAAGTCCCCAGAATAGGTCGTTGGAACGAAGCTGTGCGCATGTTTGGCTCCTGATCTGTCGAGAGTAACGGAATTGTCGAACGCGGGTGCGAAGGTTCTGGTAACGTTGAAATCGGAGGCATTGTAGGCGCTCGGGAAGGCCGCGTCTATATGAACATTCGCTAACGGTTTACAATCGCTCTATGCCGCTAACCATCAATGACGACAAAGTCTGGTATGACGAAGCTCGAAAGCTCGAGCAGATTTGTCTTCACGTTTCCGACGTCAGCAACCGCGGCCAAAGCCTCCTGCTGCTTTCGCATTTCGAATCTGCTCTTGGTTTTCTCTCCCGAGTGTTGCGCGAAAAGGGAATCGAGCACGAACGGTCAGCGCTTAATCTGGCTGAACTCGGAGCCGGCAGGCCCGCGAAGGTTTGGCTCAGTCACGCTCGTGCTTTCTCCACCGCAATTCAATTAACTTCCACCGATGAAAAATCGTCTCTTGACATTATCGTGGCTGAGCATCACCCGATGCACTCGCGCGATCGAGAGTTAATAGCTAGTGCCGCCGACCTGGATTGCGACGCGTCGCTTACGTTTTATTTCTCGCTTGACGATCCGCTGATGAAGTATTTTGGTTCCGACTCTATCAAGACGTTGTTTCAAAGGCTGGGGATGGCCCAGGACGAATGCATATCCCATCCTCTGGTGAGTAAAGCAATTCGCCAGGCGCAGGAAAAGATTGAGCAGACAGTGGGCCGAGACCTGGCTGCGCAATCTGCCGAGGATTGGTTCAAATATAACTTGCCGAAGACGAAAGATTATTAGCCGCGGATGAACGCCAACGCGGATCGGATACCGTTCTTTGTGAGCCTGGTGAGATTGTTCGCGCTCATTCGTGGCCCATATTCTTCAGCGCCTCCAGGTCGAGGTCTGTGGATGTTGTGATATCTGCCTTCAAGACCTTCTCCATCTGCGCGAGCGCATATTCATTTTCTTCTTTAGTTTCAGACACTACACAGTCAGCGGGAATGTACAGATTGAAATCACGCATGTAGGCGTCGTTGGCGGTGAACAGGACACAATTGTTGCCCGCGATGCCGGCGAGGATCAGGCTGCGCGCTCCGACGTGGTCGAGCACTAACTCAAGACTGGTGCAATAGAAGCCGGAGTGTTTTGGTTTAAGAACAGAGTAGTCGTCCTCATCGGGCAAGACCATCTTTACAAAAGGTTCACCGCGCACGCCGTCGTCGAGACAGTGGGAAACGATCTTGTTCAGGTCAGACTGCCATTTGCCAAAGTTGTCGTTCACGTAAATCACAGGAATGCCTGTGCGCCTGGCTTTGGCTTTCAGGCTGGCAATTTGTTTGCCGACAGGCAGCGCCAGGTTCAGCAGCGCATCGCCGTTTTCAAACTCAAAATCGTTTATTACATCGATTAATAGCAACGCCGCGCCCGCGCTGTCCGGGACATTGCCGTGCAGGTCCTCGCTCTTGATACGCATATGATCCCCCTTGTCTTGAACTCAGGTTATGAAGCACTTAACTATAACTTGGCGAAGAGAAGCAGGCATCCGCAGATTGCGCAAACTTCAGCGGATTGAATTCTTCGTCCGTCAAAAAGCCCACCGCCCCCACACGAAAACGCCGGCGAACACCCCGAGGTAAAGAATCGACCAAAACGTTATCACTGCCAGCCAAATCCTGCGGCTGGCGAGCATGGCAAAGAGAATGAAGATGGGGAACATGGTCAGCGTGTATCGCGGCACGCTAAGCACAAAGGTGACGCTGGTGAAGAGCAGCCAATTAATCGTCATCCAAACGCTGTAGATGGGCCGCAGCTTGATCCAGCTCACGATGGTGCACACCAGCCCGAGCACTATGAATGAAAGTTCCTGAACGCCGATCATTTGCGCCTCTGCTGCTTCGCGGTTGAGGGCGCCGAGCGAGCTGTCGATGCCGACCCAGGGCCAGGTGAGAGACTTATGAAAATTCTGCCGCATGATCGAAGAGAAGGCGAAGGGATCGCCAGTTACATGCTGGTTAAGCAATAAATAGCCAACGAAGCCGAGACCAGTGATGCCGATAGCGAGCCATTGCCATTGCCAGCGGCGCGTGGTCCAGTACTGATGAGCGGCCTCGATAAACAAGGCCGGAATCAGGACCAGCCCGTTGACACGCGTAAGACAGGTCAGTGCGCCTAATATCCCCGCCAGCAACCACTGCTGTTTGCGCGCCGACAGCATTGCGCTAAGCGCCAGCATCAGAAAAAGACTTTCCGTGTAACCGATGTGCAGGAAGTAGCTGGTGGGAAAGATGAACAGGAACCAGACTGAGCGCAGGGCCAGCTCTCGGGAGAATTCAAGGGAGACAAGACGATAAAATATGATTGCAGTTGCCAGGGAAGCTATCGTGGAAACGAGGAAAGCGCTGATTAAATAGTCGTGAGTAATGAATGCAAAAAGCCTGACGGCCCAGGGGTACAATGGATAGAAGACCAGTCGCGGCCGCATTTCGTCGCCGGCGTTGTAACCAAACTCAGCCAGCTTCTGGTAGTTTATCGAGTCCCAGCGATTCCAGATTTCAAACCAGGCACGAACGCCGGCGAGTCGCTGATTCTGCAACACCTGATAACTCTGGCCGGCAAACAGGAAGAGTAACGCTTTGAATGCGATGAGCATTCCCACCAATCGCAGTTCGTCGCGGCGCAGCCCCCATATCGCCGGCTCCTGTTCAATCGGTCGCTCGTTTGTTTTTTGCCTTGGCATGTGTGGAAGCGAGGTACCGTAGATCATTCGCCTCCTGATTCGCAACTGAAATCCGCTGGTCCGCTGGCTTGGGAAGCAGCAGCCGCGCGAGTTGTCTTGTTGGAAATCAAATGGACTCTATCAGCCGTACATGGGGAACCAATGCGGAGGAGCGCGAGCTCGGCTTTCCCTGTGACCACGTGATCGCCGGCGCCGATGAAACGCTCTTTCGCGGAATTACAATCAACGCTTCCGCCGAGGTCGTTTTTCGTTGGCTCTGCCAGATGCGAGTTGCTCCCTATAGCTATGATTGGTTGGATAATGGCGGCCGGCGGAGTCCTCGCGAACTCACTTCAGGACTTGAAGATCTTGAACGGGGACAAACTGTCATGCGCATATTCGATCTCATCGACTTTGCTCCCAACCAGCACCTGACAATCCGTCTAAAGCCTCGCGCGCCCTCCATCAAACTGTTTGGAGACATAGTTGTCAGTTACCTGCTCGTGCCTCGGTCTTCGCAGAGTTGTCGTTTACTTGTAAAGCTGGTGGTTAAGCATCCGTCAGGTTTAATGGGGCAAATAGGGAGGTTTTTCTTGCCCTGGGGCGATTTGATCATGATGCGGCGCCAGTTGTTGAACTTCAAAACGTTGGCGGAGTCGGCGGCTACGCCGTTAGGAAAGAGGGTTGCTCGGGGGTAAGATTAGAGCGCTACGGCCTGAAGCATTACTGATCTTTTGAATTCACCACTGCCATCGGGAGTTGCGTAGCAACACCTCCTTCTGACGTGTGCTGTGTTCACAGACGCGTCCAAAGCCACGAAGGAGTTACCTCGATGACCGCCCCATTTCTTAAGAATCATATCCTCGCAAGTTTACCGGACGACGAATTTCAGCGCCTCTTGCCCAATCTGGAGGTACTCGAGCTTCAACGGGGCCTCGTCCTTTATGAGATCGATGAGCAAATCGATTATTTCTACTTTCCCTTCAACGCAATGATCTCGCTGGTAACGCAGATGGCCGACGGCAAGATCGTGGAAGTGGGCCTGGTTGGGAACGACGGGATGTCGGGCATCGCAAGGCTGATGGGACGCAAGACTTCATATGAGCGAGCGCTGGTGCAGATTCCGAATGGAGGAGCCCGGGTGAGTGTGTCGGTGATCCAGACAGAGTTTGAGAAGGGTGGAGCGCTCCAGGGCGTTTTGCTTCGTTACATGGCCGGATTGATGCGCCAGGTTTCTCAAACCGCGGCTTGCAATGGTTCCCACACCACCGAGGAGCGGCTTTCAAGATGGCTGCTAATGTGTCAGGACCGGGTCGGTTCACCCGTGCTGGATCTTACGCAGGAGGTTCTCGCCCAGATGCTTGGCACCCGTCGCGGCACGGTCAACGTAGCCGCCATCACACTGCAGTCTGCCGGCTTGATTCATTACAGCCGAGGGCATATCAAGATTATTGATCAGCTTGGACTTGAGGCGTTCTCTTGCGAGTGTTATGGCATTCTTAAAGCGAGTAATGGGTCTGACCACAATTTAAACAGCTGGCACGCTCAAAGCTCCTGAAGGCTTACGCTCAACCTCCCCACCAAACCGTTCGGTTTGTTTCTGAGACTTCGAGATTAGATCCGCTGCCGTTTCACAAAAAAACCGAGACGTTCACCGGCTTAACCAAATAAGCCCGCGCTCCCGCGTCAAATGCCTCCAGATTGTTTTTTTCAAACGCCAACCCGGAGCAAAACAGGATGGGGGTAAGATTGTCATCTGCCCTGATCAGGCGGCATAGCTCTACTCCGGATCCATCCACCAGGCGTGAATCAAGAATCAAGAGGTCGAAGGAGTTTTCGTGGACCAGGTCTAAGGCCCGCTCGACGCTCTTGGCCGGCATGATTTGATATCCGGCCTGGGTGAGTACCAGGGCAAACAGATCGAGAGTGTCCTGATGGTCGTCGACCAGCAAAATTCTCTTGGGCGATGAATTCACGCCAACCTTCCAAAAGGCGAAATGTCTTGAGTGGTCCGAATTAATAATTCGACTGAAAGCCAGATAAAAGGCCGAGGTGTGCCACCCTAGGGCGTACCCGCGAGGCGAATTTCTGGGAGGGCTACGTCGCCCTCGGCCGTCCCTGCTTGTTGAGATTGCACATTACTGCTATCGAATTCCGCTGTCTGTCCGTTACCGATCATAGGCAACAAACGGGCGGCACCTGTCGCGAGCGGCCGCCGATAGGAATTTTACGACGCGCTCTTAGAGGTCCAGGTTTACATTCGGCTTCGAGACAGCAGAATACTGTGGAGAAACTGGGATAGCGTGGACTTCTCGTCGCTGCCTTAGCGCATACTTAAGGGTCTTGATCGTCCCGCCGCCTTTGCTGGTCCAGAAAGCGAAGACTACCTCGGCGAGGTCCACCATGTGACGATTCCTGATCGCGCTCGCAGTTTTCCGTTTTGGTAGTTGCAATTCGATGATGCGATCCATTTCGTCGAGCAGGGGTTGCGCCCATTGGTGTTGTTTGAAACGCGTATAAGGGACCACAGCCCAACATGTTTCGCTGTGTTCGATTAGCCATTCCATCGCCCACTGGTCCACTCCGCGTGAGGTCCCGACGATCCAGGTTCGCCCTTGCGAATGGAACGGCGATAAGTGTTGCTCGAACAGCGTGCGGGCCGTCTGGCGATCTACGTTGCGCGCGCCGGTAATCATAATGGAGCCGTTGACAGTCATAAGTTTGCAGCAAGAGGAACCAGGAAAAAAAAGGCGGTCCGGATAAGACCGCCTTCTCTAACTTGAAACATCCGGCCGGCCTGAATCCATCTGCGCTCAGATCTTAACTCAGTTGCGGCAAATCCAGGCCTTACTACAGCTCAACGTATTCGACGAAGACCATCCTGCGCCCTTTAGTCTGTGCAGCATCGTAGGCATTGTCCGCGTCATCTACCAGATACTCCTCGTATTCGGCGATCGCCAGGCGGAGCCGGCGCACGGGTTCATTGATGGGAACGTTGGGTAGCGTCACACTTCCTTCCCAAAGTGTCGGCGCCGCGAACACCTGCGGGATTAAACTCTCCTCAGCCAGGGCTTCGAATTCGCGGTGTATCAGGAGTTCGTTCGCACGCGTGCGCGCCCTCCGGAGTGATACCTCAGTAGTAAACCGCGGATCGGTGGGTTCTGGCGCCAGACGATTTATTACAAAGGCACTCGTCTCGCGCTTCCAACCAAAGTCTTCACCAAGCGTCGGGTCCAACGACTCGACCCACACCTCGACGACACTCGACGCCGCTACGTCCGGAGGGCGCACCACAATGGAAGTTCCGCCGGTGATTGCCTCACCAGTCGAGGGTGCCAGCCTGGCTTCCTGATGCGAACTCGAATTGGAATAGGTGTTTCCAAACACTCTGACGTTACGCGTGCGCGGGTTGCTGGTGTACGTGACGTTCAACCACCGATCAGGTATCAGTTGCATGAAGTCTGCAAGGACTATGTTTGACAGGTGGGCCAGCTCGAGCGCTTCCGGTTGGTAGCGGGCCAGCGCCAGGCGGATGAAAGGATAATAGGAGGCGCCCCAGGTCACCTCGATATCGCAATACCAAAGTTGCCGCTCTTCGTCGTAGAACACGTCGTGCGGCGCAATGTCCACCTTTGCCTCCGCGGGTGGGTTAAGAAAATCCGGGTGGGCCAGGGCGGTGGTGCGAAATGGCACGGGACGCTGGTCCGCCTCTTTGGAGGGCGCAAACTCGGGGAGCCATTTCCCGTCGAGATCGCGTTTGGTGCGGGCGAGCGGAAAGTTTGCAATCCTGGGCGCGACGCCCGGAACAAAATCACTCAGCCAAATGGGATCATTACCCCACTGCGTTACATAATTCTTCAACGGTTTCGACGCGGGCACATCGTTTGGATCGCCATTGAAGTTTGCTCGTGGCAAGACCACCGCGAGCATTTCGCCGTAACCCGATGCGTTCCACGGACGATTGAGGTAAACACGCAGTCCGCCGCCGCGCCGCCAACTTTTCCGGCCGTCGTCATCCGCCGATCTGACCCAGCCAAACGTCGGCACAACGTAAAGAACCTCAGGTGCGGGTGGCGGAGCGGAAGCCGGAATCCACGTCCGAACTTTCGGCCCAACAACCCGGATGTGCTCTTCAGTGGGCTTTCCGCCTTCAATGAGCAGGGCGGAAGTCATGAACTCGCGAAACTTCGACGTAGCCTCCAACCAGTACTCGACGCGCCGGTAGCGAGTATCGTGAAACTCATGAAGCTTGCCAGTGCGTGGCGGAATGGCGCCACCTACCGAGGCATTTGGGTTGCTGTTGTTAGCGATCAGATTCGTTCCCGCGGGAGTGTAATCCAGAGACGCGTTATAGTCTTTAGGTTCTGTGATCTTCATCGAAAACGCGTGGTCGATGCGCGCGTGGTTACCCACTGGCTTTCCGGGTCCGTCGTCAAAGGGTTCGTTCCAATTGGCACGCAGGTCGACGCGATCAGTGCTGGCAATACTGCAAGTGGCGCTAAAGAGTGGTTGCGCAACTGTCTGGCCGTTGCGCCGCTCGATTTGAAGATTGATCAGCGCCGGAGTAATAAGCGGGCGCTGGACGGCATGCACCAGTTCGATGTTCCGCCATGGCGTCAGCATCCAGTGTTGTCCGTTACGAGCCAGTCGTTCCCGCGTGGTTGTTTGACCGTTTACTACGATTGTTTGCTGCGTTTGCTGCGCGGGCGTGAGCCAGTTCCAAACGCCGAGGAGGCTCAATGCCGTGCGGTTTGGCATCACGCTAAGACGTAGAGTGGCTCGCACGGCTTTCGGGAGTGGGATAAGCAACCTGCGCGAGGCCTCGTCGTAGCGCGGGGTGTCCGCCGGGTTCTCATAAATCTCTATTTTGAAGGGCAGGGCTTCCGGCCATTGTGTGCCTGCGTAAAAGGGAATCCTGATAATTTGGTCAGCTGGAAAAGTCGGGTGATCCAGGATGCGTGCGGCAATTTCCACGGCAAGCGGGTCGGGAAGATAAGGCAGCGGAGCATCCTCAAGCAGGACGGCATAAGTCGTTTTGGCTGGAGGAGAAAGGCGCTTTGGCTCACCATCCAAACCTGGTCCTGGTCCAATGATCGGACCTGGTAAGTCGCCGGCGGGTGCACGCGTGAGAGGCGCGGGGCTTTCGACCGTTTCCCTTTCGAGTGAATTGTCCTGCCGGCTCAACATCGTGTAGAACGCAGGGTCAACTATCCCACCTCGATCCAGCATTCCGTGTTGTTCTGCTTCGCGATGAGTGGTGCGGCTGGGAACGGCGAAGCGACGCGTTCGCTGAGTAGTCGGCACCGAGTTTAAGTCGGGCGTGTCGTTCAGACTGCGCACCGCCATGCGCTCCATCGATTCACCTTCAGCCGGGGTTTCGGTCGATTCCGGACTTCTTTTGACCAGAGCAATTGAAGGCGCAGAAATCGGGTCGAAACGCAGATATGGCTGCGCATTGGTTTGAGGACCCTCAGAGCCGAAATCATTCGCCTGCGGGACGAGCGAGTTGCCGGCAAGATCAACAGCCCGCGCGCGAATCCTGTACCTCCGGCCGTATCGCAATCTTGGTAGGGTCCCAGGCAAGGGTCTGAACGAACTCTCCAACCGCAGCCCCGGCGGCACCTCCGCCTCCGGTTCCCCCACCGGATCTTCATGAACCACGATCTCTTTATTCGGATCATCGGGATCAGGCGCCGAAGTTTGATGATGAATGGTTTTTCCCGGAGGCGGAGCACACAGGCTCCAGCCGGCCCATGAGACGAGGGTCTCGTGAAGCCAGATGACGTCAGGATTGCTGTTCTCATCGCGCGAAGTGGTGGCGGCGAGTCTGACGGTGCCTTCTTCTGCAGGCACATCGATGATTACCGTACCGCTGTCAATGTTGTAGATTGCCTGGCGTTGGCAAAGCGAATGCCATTGCCCGGTTACATCGTCCCAAATGTCTATGCGATAGCCGCGGATCAGGTCCTGGGCAAACATGATGGGCTTTACCGGCAGCGCGCTATTGAAGTCGTTTTGCCGCTTGATCGTTGCTTCGAGCAATTCACCACGCCTTCGGTGGACGAGCATAAGCCCCGCATTGCGTAACGACGGGGCGCCCAGTTCTCGCGGTTTCTTAGTGACAGGTTCGATTTGATTAGTCGCCAATGAGTCGTCCTGCATCAATAACGATTCGGCGAAGCTCATGACTTTCAGACCTGAGCCATCCACATCTGCCTGAAGCAGCGCGAAGGATTGCGGATCAATTTCCAACAAACCATTCGCGACCTTGAAGCCAGCCTGGCCGGCGGGGATCGCGCGCGGTACGGGTTGGAATCGCGTTTCAGCGAGTAGGGTGCGAGTGCGCGGCGAAGCATCCGGCACACGCACGACGTCTTCCGAACCCGGCGGAAGTTCGACTTCGACCGAGAGCAGGGCGGCTGCCGAAGGAGTAAACGCATCCCTGCGGACGAGGAGGTCAATGACAAGGCCCAACTCGCGGAGGAGGGTTGGATACTGGTTCATGGCTGCCACGATCTTGTGGAAGTGAAACTCTTTCTCCAGATCGACGGCCTTCGGCATTGGCACTTGTTCGTAAGCCAGCCATTCAGCCGTGCGTTTTGGATCACCCGGGCGGGCCTTGTCTTTTCTAGGCTGCGCCTTCGAAGGAGGTGTGTGAAAAAGCTGAAAGCGTGCCAGGCGCGAGTTCAACGAGTCGCCTTGAAAGGCCCCGTCCTTGAAAGCGGTGAATTGTTTATTAGTATCCCGAATTCCTGTCCTGGGATTAGTAAAAGCGCGATCGTTTTTCGTGACGGCGCCGAGCAACTCACGCCATTGCGGATCGCCGAGGAATGTTGCCGCCGTCGGTAACTGATCCGATGCCATGGCGGCAAGCCGCGAGTAAAGCCCGCGCACCAGAGCATCCATCTCAGCAGCAGGGAACGAAAGCACTTTGTGATTGGTCAGATCCCGCCACTGAAATCCCTGGACGGGAGTTTCCGCGGGGAAGAGAGCGCGCCACACTGTTGAGTTCGCTAAACCAATCCGATCGTCAACTCGCAGCGGACCTTCTCGATCGTTTCCGGCAACCCTCACGATGGGGCCAGCGCCGAAGCGGAGATTAAACGTGCATTGATCGAGAGTCGCAGGCCAATCCATGAAATCAGGAAAGCTCTTCAAACGCTCGTCGGCATCGGGTTCGAGTCGGGGCGAGACCAGGATTGAAATGCGCAACGACCCGCCGTCGTCGCTGTAGCCATTAGGGAGCGCGGTCCAAATGATTGTTTGTTGGGCCATGTCAGGCAGCCTCCGCCGCGAATGCTTCGCAGTAGTCGTCCCAGGTGGATTGGTCGGTAATCAGTTGAGCGAATTTGGGGTCACCATCGGATCCGCCAAACTCCCGCCGGCAACTCACCGAAACACTGAAACTAAGAAACAGGATGTCGATCTCGACCTCAATGCTCGCTTCACCCCAAACCACTGACCGGCCGTTTTCTTTGAGGTAGGCCAATTGGAGATTAAACGTGAGCGATGCCGAGATAAGTCCCAGCACGGAGAGCTCGCCGTGCAGCCGGACATAGCCGGCGAGTTCCACGGTCTGCGTTTTCCAGTGAAAATAGATGCCCGCTTTGATCTCGACACTGCCGCTGGCAACGCCCAGGCTGATCGAAAGCGCCGCGCCGAATTCCAGCGCGGCCTCGATTTCCCTAACTCCTTCCGTTCCGATGCCGATAGCAAAAAAACCGCCACCACCGAGAAGGGAGACAGTTAGACTGAAAGGGCGCTGGCGTTCGGCGAAGTTGAATCGGACCTCTGCCGGCCGCGCGTCAAACGGCAGCAGAAAACCGGCGCCGACGGATAAATGTTCAAGGGCCAGAATCCCGACGGCCAAAGATGGGATATTGACTGAGTAGCTGGCGCTGATGCCGCTGGGCGTGACCGATAGCGCGGGTGGATCGCTGAAGCCGTCCGATGGAATGATCTTTCTGAGTTCGTTTACAAACTCCAGCGGCCCACCAAACTCAATCATGCGATCGCCGGGATGGAGATCTACTGAGACATCAGGCTTGGCGCCAGTCTGAGCTGCAAATTTCAGCCTGTCGAACCAGAGGGTAACAAAACCGAATAGATTTACTCTGAAGTGATCGAGCGTCGCGGCCACGTTGAAGGTTGGCGCTGCCGAGCCGTCGAGCGGGGCACTGACTACACCCTGCATCGTTAACTTCGTTTGAGCCTGATAGTGAGGGACGAACAACCCGGCAGGGTCTTCCTTTACCTCCGTCGTCGTCCAATCAAAGCTGGCCTCAACGCGGCCGTCGACCTCTCTGCTGAGAAGTTTGGGGACGCTTGGCCCAGCGAGCCCAGTTGTGACCTTTTCCAGGACGTCCTTAAGGTTGACGCCGCCAAGGATTTTCGCGTCGGGGAAAAAGTCGATCGGGTCAAACTCGTTGTCGACAATCTTCTGGAGCTTGGAGTCGGCGGTCTCGGAACCAGTTGGAGCCTTCGACGAGACTGGGCCCATGACGCGCGACAGGCCCAGGATTGTCATGGAGGGTGTTGCGATTCCTCCGATGGCGTCACTCTTCTGCTGATCCCCAAACTCGAGCTTGAGAGGAGTTTTCAATGTCAAAAAAACTTCGCCCGGATTGGTGGCGCCGAAACCTCCCGGTGGTTTTACGTAAGCCTCTGCATACTTAACGGTTACGTTGACATCCGGTTTTTGCAGGAGCCTGCGCATTGCCGTAATGCCGACATTACCCTCTTCAGCCTCCGGATAAAACTGCGGTTGCTCTTTGAAATTGGTCTTGAACCAGGCCAACATCGGGGCGGCGCGAAATATCAAGTGCGTGGTGGGACAACGTGTGTCGCCCTTGGCGTCGGGGTCGACGGGTGCGTAACAAACCGAGGCGCCGCCGATAAAGGCAAAACGGCGTGGGTTCGGAGACTCCGCGTCATAGCGCAGAATGATCTGCTGCATGATCTGCGCGCTCTCGTGCTCGTTGGCTTCGACGCCGACAAAAAGTAGCGGCGTCGCAAACGAGACACAGTCGCCGGCACGATCTGTGGCTGCGATCTGAAACATGAAATTATTGGTCGCATTGATCATGGGCCAGAAACAGGCGCGCCGCGGGACACCGGTGGCGCCGTTGTAAATAATGTTCTCCGGGTCGAAGAGTTTGCATTCCGGTTTGTCTGGCGCCACCAGGCTGGGCGTTACCCGGGTGAGAATTTCGACCGACGTAAACGGAAAGTTTCGTCCCTCAAATTCATGGCCCGTGCCGGTGTAGCTCTTCACCCGCTCGCGAACGATGATGTAAAACCGCTGTCGCAACACAGCCACGCGATTGCTCGTAGGATTGCCCTGGGCATCCAGGAGGAACTCAAACTTGCGCTCGGTAACTTTCACGAGCGAGGCGGCGTGACCTAACGGCATCAGGAATCCGCGATAGACCACGCGCACGTAATGGTCACGACCCAGCGTCGCGAGGTGCCGCCATTGTTGCAGCCCCACCCCGTCCGGCACTGGCGGCGCCCAACTTCCCTCCGCATCCAGCAGCGCCCCCAATGATGATAGCGAGAGCCGCCGCGCGCCCACCGTGAGCGGGCGGTAGGGTACCGGCGGATTGCCCGCCTCCTCCTGGAATCCAGCAGTAAGACGAACGAGCATTTTGCGATCGAGCGGGTCAAGACTCATGCGAAACGGCAAATTATTATTCACCTTATCGATGATGTTTGGGACTATGTAGTCAGGTGACCACAGTGCTCGGATCCTGGTTGGACCATCGGGGCCTTTGTCTTTGTCATTGCTCGTGAGTCGGGTGTGCCACAGTTCGGTACGTCCATTGTGAACCACGGGCACCGTGCCATGATGCCAACGGGAACTTGGCACCGGAGAAATAATTAAACGGTAGGGAAGTTCCAGGGCAGTGACATTAGGAGGCGGCTCATAAGGAGCGAAGAGCATCGGCAGGAACGGCAATTTGTCAAAGACATCAAAAACAGCGCGGTCCAGTGTGACACCCGCTAAGGCTTCAGTCGTCATCATTGCCAGGGCCGCCCCGGCAATTTCACGTCGACCAGGTTCACTTAACGTCCTCGATCTTTGCGCCAGAATATCCAGCTCTTCGTCGAAGGCGCGGCTTAATGCCTTCTTTGTTGCCGCTGTCGGTCGGGATCGGATCGCCTCGATAGTTTGGCGAGCCAGACGACGCGCAGCACCCGCAATCGATCGTTTGTGATGCTCGCCTATTACCTCTATGAGTCCCTGACCGGTTCGCGACCAGCTTTCTGACTCGACTACACCGGTCAGCCAGCGATCGCGGTGGCCAAATTCCGTTAGAAGTTCCTGGCGTAGTGGATCGCCTGTAGCGTTTACGTTGAATCTCATGGGCCATTTCCGGCACGCATCGAGGATTGCTTCGATGGTGAAGGGCAACTCGGTTCTGGCCGGCATGGTGAAGGCGATCCGACTGGGACCCGACATCCGAATCTTCGCGCTTGGCATTGGCGGCAGCTTCTCGGCAACGTCGCCTTGCGGCTTCACGTTTTGCGGGTCGATGGCGTCCGATTTCTCTGGAAACTCTTCAGGAGGAGTGCTCGGTATGCTTTCGCCTGTCTTATCCAAAAACGCTTGTTCGCCGAAGCTCTGCGGCGGGAACTCAACCACCAGCGTGGCTGACGCATCAGGATTTGAGCGGACCAGCTTCGGCGCACCCTCCCCCTCGCGCTCAAGGATCAGGTTCTCGAAAATAAAATCGCAGACGAGTAGATCATCAGGACGCACACACGAGACACGCAACTTCGGCTTGGCGAGTTTGTCTACGTTGACCAAAATGTGGCCCAGGCTACCGACCGTTCCCACTTGCACGTCGGTCGAAAGCCCAGTGAACTCGGCTGCCCTTTTTTTTTGGGCACGCGTCGACTTTGCGGGTTGGACCACAGCCTTCCTTGTTGCTGCGTTCTTAGAGGTCTTTGCGGGAGGTGTCTTTGCGCCTTTCGAGCCGGCACTCGGGATCTTTTTATTCGGCATGTGATCTCCCTGAATTCTTAGGCAGTTCCGGTTGTGAATACCAAACAACGGCTAATAGTCGGGATTGCGCCCTATGCTGCGCATCTGCAAGAGGTTTATTCGCGGCCAGCCATCAAGGCAGTTTTGCAGCGCTGTCGGGGGATCGAGATTGAAGAATGCTTACTTACTGAGTCACGACTCGACTCGAGGTAAGCGCCAGAATTGCGTCGGAGGACTGCGCTTTTATCACGATTGGAGGACGCTGTCGAGAGTAAATATTCGCCGGCACTGCTACCGGTGTCGACAAGCTTCGGCCCAGCGAGCGCGGCTAAATCCAGGCATGATTAAGAGGCTGTTATCGTTAGGGGGTGAACGGCTACTTCGGCTTGTCGAAAACGGTTTGAAGAGGTTTTAGGCTTAGAAGTATGCGATGAAGCGTCCGCAAGTGATGACGCCCGTCCAAAGTACGAGCGAGACGGCGGCCGAGATTTTGGCGACCGCCGGTGCGGCGACCTCCCGGTTCCACACCGTGACCGTCTTGAAGGGCCAACGGTGAAATATATAAGCGTTCGCACCCGCGGCGGCGAGGAGCACCAGCTTCAACCTGAAGGCCGGGTTAATCGACAACGTTGTGGCGTTGCTGATAAACAACAGCAGCCCGGAAGGCACAACAACCAGCAGGCTGGCACGAGACCACGATAGTAGATGCCGCGCAGTGTCTATGACCGGTAAACCACGCGTAGCGCCGAGCAACCTGAGATCAAACATCGCTGCCCCGCCTACTAGTAGGACGAAGCCGATGATGTGCACGGTTTCCACGGCTGGATATAGATATGCAGACTCGCGCACCGTTGTCGCAAGACTACTGTTTTCCAACCACTGAAACCATCCCTGCAATAAGGTGCCGTTTGACGCCGCTTGCATTAGCGCAACTCTGTTGTCTTGCCATCGATGGTGATGCGCTCGGCGCGCATCTCATCAGCTTTTTGCTTGTGCGGGTAGCCGACCACCGTAGCGGTGGCGCCTACTTTAACCATGTTTTTCGAAAGTCCCCGGCTGCTCATCCGCGACGGTGGCGCCAGCACGACGTGCCAGGTCTTTCCGTTGCCGTCCACCTGAAGCCGTATGAGCCCATGCGGGTTGGCATAGCTCGATTCCCGGATCACGCCAGTGAAGTTGAGCGTCTTACTCGCGTCATAGTGGCTCCAGCCATGATGCGCGAAAACCGAGCCGGCCGTCACAAGCGTCAATACCAACGCCACCCCTGGCCAACGCCAGGTTGAACTTAGTTTTCTTTTCATTGGTGTTCCCCTTCAGATCATTCGTGTCGCTCCTCGAATTTAACGGGACACAATATGTTTTCACACCATCGCGTTTTTATCTAGGACCTACGCGCGGAGCCGAGTACTGAACGCGCGGCATTCCAGAGTCCAGAGCCTCAATGATAATTCCAGATGCGACAATCCTGAACCGGCGGTCGAATTCAGGGGGCCTGGTCGATACGACGTTGTGGACCTAGCTGGGGTGCCGGATATTCGGGCGGCTTTTCGCGTGAAGTCTCGGCGCGCTTGATCTCCAGATCCTCAAACAACAGCGAGGGTGCGACGATAGATCTGGGCAAGGGTTCGGGCATGTTGTGGATATATCGATCGTTGCCTGCGGCAATGATGTCGGTACGCAACGTGCGCGTATCAATTCCGTCAAAGACGGCACCGCGGACCAGCTCCATACGACCATCGCTAACATAGACGCGCCACAGCAGTCGAGGCGCCAGGCCCGGGCCCGTCGTCTCAACATAGTAACCGTAAGGCCGGCCCTGATCACGACACATCTGGATCAGCTTCCGCTTTAGTTCCTCAAACGAAACTCCGTTAGCGGCTTTGAAAATCAAATTTGAAATCTGCGGTCCCGGCGAACCCTGGAGGCCTCTGCGGCCGCGGCCGTTGGAATGCGCGAAGTCGCGAATTGGCTCACGTCCCAAAAGGTAATTTACCAAAATCCCCTGGTCGACCACAGTAATCGGCTCAGCCTTCACCCCTTGATCGTCAACTGAGTAACTGCCGAGAAGCGTTAACCCATCAAGCTTCTGCGGCCGCGGGTCGTCTACAACCGTGAAAAAGTCCGGCAGCACGCGACGCTTGTAGTAGGAAGCATATTCGCCGCTCACCCGCGCTGAACTCCCGGGCGTAGGTCGATTGCCCAGAATGTTAGGCACAAACAGACTTTCAAACACGGCGGTGGCAGCATCGGCGGAAAGCAGCACTGGCCCCTGATAGTCGTCTTCGACGATCGGTGCTTTGCGCAGCAGCTCAAAACTCGCGATACGTTTACGGGTTTCAAGCACGACGTCTTCGGGCGTCGGCAGTTCGTTCGCCTTGCTGACGAAATAGGCATGGCTGCGATCGAGCCGCGTTCCATCCGGCGCCGGGCCGCTTCCCGCAAACATAACGTTGTATGCTTCGTTACCGTGGCGGGTAACGGTTCCTTCGGTGTTCACGTAGTAGCGATTCACGATCCGAAATTGCAGACCGGCCATTGAATAGTCGAGTGCGGCATCGGCACGAAATAGATCGGACGTAGAGCGCACAATTTGCTTCCATCTATCCACCTGCGCTTCGAGTCTTGGCAATTCCAGGACCGAATCGACCGGTTGCTCTCGAGAAAAGTCGTCGGGCATCGTGCTATCGGCTACCAGGTTTTTTAGCATCTGCTCTTTCGCGGTCAAACCAGTGAGTGCGACCTTATACGCCTTGTCGGTAGCGAGCCATAACTGGCGCCGCAGTGCCAACTCATTGTTCTCGATCGGCATGACCTCGACCGCCCCGGTGCCTTCGCGGAAAAAACTGTCGCGCTTGTAATCGCCGATTCGGACAACCACGTGGACGAAACGGCTTAAGCTGGATCGATCCTGAACCAACGCGCCTAGTCTGGCGTTAGCGACGTAATCCGATACCTCAAACAGTTGGTATTCGATGTAGTAGGGCCGCTGAAATTCACCCAGTTGCAGTTTCTGCTGCGAGCGTTTGAGTTCCGTCAACATGGCGCGCAGCAGTGGGTCCTTGTGGTCGATTGCGGAGACGGTACTGGAGCCATCGCCTGCGCCGTGCTGTGCCACAGTGGCAAATGCAAAGCAGCCCAGCAAAAAGGGAATGCACATCAGGCGGGCGAACATCAGCGTCTCTCCTGTTTGGTGGTGGGCGCAGCCTGAGACGGCAGCGCCTCGAATCCAGGCGGCGGCAGAATTGGCGGTCGATTACGCCCCTGCGCAGTTTTCTGAACTTCAATCTCAGAGAAAAGCATGGCGGGAGCGGCCGCGGACACTGGGACGAGGCCCGATTCGGCGCCGCATTCGCCATTGAAGACTTGCAGCTTCTGACCCGTCAGCATGATCCGACCCAGCGCAGTCAGCGGCGTGCCAATGATGTCAACCCCACGAACCAGTTCATCGGGACGTCCATCCGGGTAAACTCGCCAAACCATCAGCGGCCTGACCTGAAACGACTGCGGCATGCCGCGCATAGTCATGGTGAAGCCGCCGGCGATGTCTTCGAAGTACAAACCGTAAGGCTTCTTCTGCTTTTTGATCTCTGCGATTAACTGGACCCGCAGTTTGCTGTCCGGCACCGAATTGGACGAGCGTATGATCAGGTTTCCCTGGCGGCCCGCCGGGCTCATTCCAACTTGCGCGCGGCCGTGACCGTTCGAGCGCATAAAACCTTTGACCGGGAGGCGCGACATCAGAAACTGTTTCAGAATGCCGTTAGTAATCAGTTCCACGCGCTCGCCCGGGCGGCCTTCTTCGTCATAATCGTATCTGCCGCTCAGTTCCACCCCCTCGATTGTTCGCAGCGTCGGGTCGTCTTCGACGCTGAGGAACGAAGGCAGTACAGACTGATTGATTTTCTTGGTGAATGTTTGGCCCTCGTCGGACCCGCGTTGTCGCTGTCCTTCCAGGCGATGGCCCACTACTTCGTGAAAGAAGACAGCGGCCGCGCGGCCTGACAGCAAAGCGGGTCCGCTGAACGGTTCGACGACAGGTGCGGTTCTAAGTTGCTTGAGGTCGATCGCGATCTTCTCGATCCTGGCGATGATCTCCTGTTCCGGCGGGAGCTTTTCGATGCTCGATGCCTCAAACGTTTCCGCTCGTGCGAGTTCCATTCCGTCGTCGGCATGCGTGGTGGCAACCGCGATAATGCGAATCAGCGGCCGTGAGGTAACGACGCGTCCGCCTTCAGACGAGACGAAGTATTTCGTCGGCTCATCAGCAAGAAGGAGCAGGGTGGACGATTCGATTTCGGGATACTTGTTGAAGATCGCCGAATAACGACGCAGCTTATTCTCCCAATCCTGCTGGTCATACTTGATTGGAACGGCGCGCGCTCCGATAGCAATTGATGGTTTTTCGGTCGAAAAATCCGGCGAAGAGTCTTCCTCTGCCGCCTGCACTTTCGTGTTGGTCTTCACTCCCTGGTAGGTTTGCGCCGATCTCTTGTAAAGGCGATCGGTGTTAAGCCAAAGGTCGCGCGCGATGGCGTCGGGCTGATCTTCGAGCGGAATGTTGATACTCAGGGAGGCAAAACGATTGCCGCCGTGCGTGTTATCGAAATCCCGGCTGCCAACGCGTACGGAGATACTTGCGACTCGCTCGCGCCGTCTTGGCGCGCTCGTTATGGCGCCGTTATTCGCAATGATCGCTGAACCGACAACTTCCGTCACTGAATAGCTGATGAAGTAGGCCGCTGGGTCAGCCTTGCCTAGAGCAATCATCGCCCGGTCCAGCTCCTGTTGCAGAATCGATAGCAAGGCCGGCTCGGGATTGGTGTTCTCAGACGCGCCAGATTGATGGGGCTTAAAGGCAATGAAACCAACGCTTAGGAATAGCAGCAGGAAAGTGACTTTGGCCCAGTGAGCGGCACGATTGAACGCTGTGAATTTGCGCATGCAAGCACCTCGGTTTTCTAAGTTAGATTCGCCTGCAATTCAACGTTCACAGACTTTGGATCATTTCGGCTAGTCGAGTTCTGGTAAGCATAAAAGGGAAAGGGCAGCCCGAGTTGACTGCTTCCTCAGGTCGATTTGTAGTGGTGAGCCGAGCAGGACTCGAATTTGCGACCCACTCGTTAAATGCGGCGGCCAGGGTAGCCCCGCTACAATTGCTCTATTGATACCTTTACCTTTACAAACAACGCTAGAACACTCAAGCCAGTGAGTCAGAATCTATCACAGGTTCTTCAAAATTTATATTATGCGCGGCGCACGAAGAACCCATCTTAATCTCCGTACTGGTAGATTGGTCAGTCGGACTCAGAAGAACGTCCCGTAGGGACGAAATGTTTATAGCCCCGTGACCGTCTGAAAATCTTTTCGCCTCTCGGAAGGGGCCACTTCCGAGAGGCGACATCCTTTTAGGGTTATAGAGCGCTATAAACATTTCGATCCTAACGGAGCGAAAGACAGACTCCACCTGCGACCCATAAAAACAGAGGTCAAAGGTCAGAGAACAGTCGGCGCTGAGGAAGTGCATTCGGCCTCAAGCACTCACCAATGAAATACCTTTTGGGGCAAGCGGGAGTGACCTCAGCCGTATACCTGTCGCGTTGAAGATCGCGTTAGCAACCGCCGGTGCGAGTCCGACAATCGGTGTTTCACCAGCGCCCGCCGACGGAAGGTCCTTGCGATCCACCAGAACGACTTCGATCAAAGGCGTATCGCTGAAGCGTGGCAGCCGGTAGTCTGCGAAGCGCGCATTGAGAATCTTACCGTTCGCAAACCGGATCGCTTCGAATAACGCGCCGCCAACCGCCTGCACGATTGCGCCTTCGATCTGGTTCTGCAGGTGAAGCGGATTCACGACCGCGCCGCATTCGAATGCTTCCACGACCCGCACGATCCTGACCCTGGCCTTGTTCTTGTCTCTAGGCACTTTCTCAATCGTAATTTCGGCACAGGTCGCGATGTAGCCGCCTTTCTCAAAGCCGCAGGCCAAGCCAAAACCTCGGCCGTTTACAGGTTTCAACTTGCCCCAACCGAACGCTTTAGCGGCGGCCTGGAGCACGTCACGCATTCTTTCGTCCTTGATGTTCTTCAGACGAAATTCCAGGGGATCCAGTTTCACGGCGTCAGCCAATTCGTCCAGATGACTCTCGCGCGCGAAGTGATTTGCGGTGGCTGCGAGACCGCGATACGAACCCTGGCGCAGCGGTGAGTTTGACTGATGAAAGCGAATGTCGTGGTTTGGGATGTCGTATTTAATCTGAATGCCGGAGCTGCCCGAATTGTAGTTGTGAAACTCCCACGCGGTGATCGTGCCGTCCGATTTAACTCCACTCTTTATGTTAATCACTCCGGCCGGCCGGAAGTAAGCCCAGGTGAATTCTTCTTCGCGCGTCCACACGAGCTTGACCGGTTTGCCGGCCGCATGGGCCAGGCGGGCCGCTTCAACCGCGCATTCCCCTGTATGCTTACCGCCATAGCCTGAGCCCGTATCAACAACGATGACGCGCACCTTGTCTTCGGAAATGTGGAACGCCTCGGCCAGTTCGCCGCGAACGCCAAAGGGCCTCTGCGTGCCCGTCCAGACGGTCAACTTGTCGCCGTTCCATTCCGCTACGGCTGCCCGCGGCTCGAGCGGTGCGTGCGCGATGTACTCCACCGTGTAAGTCTGCGCAAGCTTCTTATCAGCCATCGCCAAACCGTCGGTGATCGATCCCTGCGGACCGGAGGCCCGCCCACGGCCTTCACCTCCTCCGCGGCGTCGTTCCGGGGCCGGAGCGGGTTTTCGCAGGAGATCGAATAATTCTGCATTTGAAGGCTGGGCCGTCGACTGCCAATCAACGGCAATGAGACTTGCCGCTCTGGTAGCAGTCTGTTGGTCGGGCGCAGCCACGCCAATGAAGTTTCCGTCAACCACAACCTTCACGCCGCGAATCGTTTCGGCGGCCTTCGTGTTCGCTGATCGCAACGTGGCATTAAGCGTCGTGGGACGAAGGATCTTTCCGTAAAGCATACCTTCGCGCTTGATATCGGACGTGTAGCGATGCCTGCCGGTAACAAAATCGCCGGCGTCGACTTTAGTCAACGATTTACCGGCAATCGTCCAATCCACAGCTTTAGTGACTGCAATATTTTCAGGAATTACTTTAACGAGCTTACGGCCCCTGGCGACCTCCGCGAGTGTCAGAGTTTTTGACTTATCGTGATTTACAAAGACCGCGTCAACGATTCGCAGCTCGCCGGGCTGAAGTTTCAACTCTTCCGCTGCCATGACGATCAACATTTCACGCGCCGCCGCCGCCGCCTTGCGAAGTTGTGGCGCCATCGTCGGGGTCGTCCGGCTGCCAAACGTTCCCATATCGAACGGGACAAGCTCGGTATCACCCATTACGACGCGAACCGATCCCACCGGGACATGCAGTTCTTCAGCGACCGCCTGGGTCAGTGATGTCCGGATGTTTTGCCCGAATTCAACTTTTCCCGTGAAGGCTGTGACGACACCCTTTTCATCGATGTGAATCCAGGCGCCGATATCGCTCGGCAAGGTGCTGTTGAATCCGCCCCGGCCAGATTCATCCTGTTGTTGAGAGAAAGCACGAGTTAAAGGGACCACGAAGAGAATGCCGACACCGAAAGTCTTGATGAACTCACGACGATCGAAATGGAAGTTGTAGCCCGGTGCTACGAATAGTTCGTAGCGCTCAGCCTCAATGAAATCTGTTGCTTCTCGATCGTCGATCATCCCGACACCTCCTTGCGGTTGGCGGTCCCGGACGAGGCAATCTGAATCGCTTCGATGATTCGCTGATATATGGCGCAACGGCATATGTTGCGATTCATGCCGCTGATGATTTCATCGCGGCTCGGCCGCGCATTCTTGCTGAGCAGCGCGCTGGCTGCCATGATCATTCCCGAAGTACAAAAGGCGCATTGCATAGCATCAGCTTTGATGAATGCTTCCTGCAGCGGATGCAGCTTTCCATCTTTTGCGAGGCCTTCGATGGTGGTAATTTGCTTGCCTGCCGCTCGACCAACTGGGGTAACACAGGATCGTGTTAGCTGACCGTCCACTAATACGGTGCAAGCGCCGCATCGTCCTTCACCGCATCCGTATTTAGTCCCGGTTAGGTCGAGGTTGTCGCGCAAGACACTCAGCAAACTTATGCCGGCATCAACATCGACGGTTTTCCTTTTTCCATTCACGTTGAGTGCGGTTACCCTGGGCATGAGAGTCCTCTCTCTTTTTTGTGTTTTGATCAGGGGGCACGAAATTGGGGAAGCCAGATTATAACTCTGCCGGCCAGTTAGCCTAAAGGACGACGCGATCATGAGCAGACCGGTAGTAAGGTTGAGTGTAAGGACAATTCAGAATTAAGAAGGTGGTGAGCCGAGCAGGACTCGAACCTGCGACCCACTGGTTAAAAGCCAGTTGCTCTACCGACTGAGCTATCGGCCCACTTAAAACACGGTGACGGCATTCTACCCGACGAAGTCCAATGTCCAAAGTCAAAACAAAACCCTCGTCGATAATGAAAAGTGAATTCAACTTAGAAGTGCAACAGCGGAATTCGTTTTCGCTCCAGCGGAGCGAGATGTTTATAGCTTCTGAACTATAACTGAGGATTTCGCTCCTACGGAGCGGGATAGAAAACGACCGGCCCGGCTATAAACATCTCGCCCCTTATGGGGCTAAGCGCAACAAATGTTTTGTCGCACTTCAAAGTTGTATCCGCTAAGAGTGATTGAACAAATCAGACTTTGGACATTGGACTAGCCTTCCAGCCAACGGCCCAGCGCCGAGTCTTTGACGACGATCGTTTGCGAGCGTTCCGGACCAGTGGAAACCAATCCGATTTCCACGCCAATCTTCTCTGACAAAAACTCGACATACCGACGCGCGTTTGCCGGAAGAGCACTCAGCTCTGTCGTACCAACGGTTGAGGTCTGCCATCCCGGCAAGGTCTCGTAAACCGGTTCGATGCGTCGCAGATCCTGAGACACCGCCGGCAGCGATTCGCACATTCGTCCATCGAGTTTGTAACCAACGCAAACTTTTATTTCTTCGAGCGCATCAAGCACGTCAAGTTTGGTGAGCGCGACCGAAGTGAAGCCGTTGATTTCGGCTGCATAACGCGTGGCGAAGGCGTCGAACCAACCGCAACGTCGCGGGCGACCTGTGGAGGCGCCATATTCTCGACCCCGCTCTCGAATTAACTGCCCCATCTCAGCTTCGCCCTCAAGCATTTCAGTGGGGAAGGGACCTTCACCAACGCGCGTTGTGTAGGTACGGACAATACCGAGCACACCGGTCAACCGATTCGGCGCCAGTCCCGTGCCGATGATCGCGCCACCAGCAACCGTGTTGGATGAAGTTACGAAGGGATAGGTCCCATGATCGACGTCGAGCAACGTCGCCTGCGCTCCTTCGAGCAGAATCGATTTACCTTCACTCGCGGCGACATTCAAATAATGAGTTGTGTCGCCGATAAAAGCGCCGAGGCGTTCGGTCAGGCGCGACATCTCATTGAAGATTTCGTCAGCGTCGAGCGGTTCGCCACCATAAGCCTGGATGATCCGGTTTGCGTCTTCGAGGTTTCGTTCGATGCGTGAACGCAGGACTTCCGGCACGAGAGCATCCGCAGTTCGAATCCCACGCCGTCCGGCTTTGTCTTCGTAAGCCGGGCCAATACCACGTAAGGTCGTTCCAACCTTTTCATTGCCCAGTCGTTCTTCGCTCGTATGATCCAATGCCCGGTGGTAGGGAAGTATCAGGTGCGCTCGCGAACTGATTTTGACTCGCTCCGGCGAAACCTCGATGCCTTGTTCAGTTAACCGATCTGCCTCAACAAAGAACGCCTTCGGGTCGATAACCATGCCGTTTCCCAGCACGCAAATCTTACCGCGATGGACGATTCCCGACGGCAGCAGGTGCAGCACAAACGATTCGTCTCCTACCTGCACCGAGTGGCCGGCGTTGTGTCCACCCTGATAACGGGCGACGATATCGAAGTGTTCGGCAAGCAGATCAACGATCTTGCCTTTCCCTTCGTCGCCCCACTGGGCTCCTATGACAACGATGATTTTGGACATGGAAAAACAGAGATCAGATGTCAGATTTCAGAGGTCAGCAAGCGATTACAACACACGAGTGGCGCGAACTAGTCGAGCGTTAACTCAGCGTTCGCGCCACAATTCCCAGTCAGCCTACGCAGAGGCGGCGCCGGCGATATGTTTCTCAATCATGCGTGAAATTGCTTCTTTGGAGGTAGCGCCGACTACTCGCTCTGCTTCCGCGCCGCCCTTGAAGAGAATCAACGTGGGAATACCCTTGATCCCATAACGCTGGGAAATTCCCGGATTGTCGTCAACGTTTACCTTGACTACGCGCGCATTGGCCGCAAACTTTTCGGCCACCGCAGCCACAGTCGGCTCCAACATACGGCAGGGAGCGCACCAGGCAGCCCAAAAATCCACCAGCACCGGCCGGTCTGCCTGCAAGACATCTTTTTCAAAGCTGCTGTCGCTTACTTCCGTAACGTGTTCGCTCATCTAGGTTCTCCTTATCACGGCCGTGCCGATTAACGTTAAAGCGCAATTATTTCTTCGTAAAGCTTAATGTAATTCTGAGCGGCCGCCTCCCATGAGTTGTCCATGGACATGCCGTTCAATTGTATCTTTCGCCAGTCGGCAGGACGGTTATAAAAGTAAAGGGCTTCCTTGATTTTATCAAGCATAGCTCCCGCATGATACTCGCGAAACTTGAAGCCAGTGCCCGTACCTTGCGCCGGGTCAAAGTTTGAAACAGTGTCGTCGAGTCCTCCGGTAGCGCGGACTACCGGCACAGTTGCGTAGCGCATGCTGTACATTTGATTCAATCCGCACGGCTCGTAATAGGAGGGCATAAGAAACATGTCGGCGCCTGCCTCGATTTGATGGGCAAGCGGCTCGCCGGCATACCCCTTATAAATTCCCACCCGGTGCGGAGCGCTGTCGTGCCAGCGTTGGAGAAAATCTTCGTACTCTTTTGCGCCTGCGCCGAGGGCAATAAAAAACGCGCCGGTTTCAAGAATCGCTCCGGCTGTTTGACGAATCAGATCGTAACCCTTCTGGGCCACCAGACGGGAAATGATCGCGATGATTGGGCGTTCAGGTTCCTGAGGCAAACCAAAACGCCGCAGCAGATCGAGTTTGCATTCACGTTTTCCCAAAAGATCCGCGGAGGTAAAGTTCGCTGCGATGTATGGGTCCGTCTCCGGGTTCCAAAGCTCATAGTCAACGCCGTTGGTAATACCAGCCAGCCGGTCGCGCCGCGCGCGCAGAATCCAATCCAAACCCGCGCCCTGGTCTGCGCCCTGAATTTCTTGCGCGTAGCGCCGGCTCACGGTAGACAGTGCGTCAGCCGCAATTAGTCCCGCCTTGAGCGCGGAAGCATTGCCACTCAGTAGAAAGTCGTCTTTTTCGGGACTCTCGCCAAAGCCGAGCCACCAAAGATCGCGCGAGCTGAATGCGCCTTGATAGGCGAGATTGTGAATCGAGAACAGCGTCTTCACGTTTCTGAAGAATTCGTCGTAATGGCGACGCGCGCGTAGTTCAATCATAGCGTAGCCGCAGGGCCAATCGTTGCCATGAACTACGTCGGGCTGCCAGTCGAGATGTTTGAGAAGTGCGAGTGCAGCGCGTGAAAAGAAAGCGAAGCGCTCGTGATCGTTTGCATGGCCGTAGATGGATTTCTCTGAAAAGAAGTCCGGGGCATCAATCAAATAGGCAGGCGCACCGGCGGCATCGCTTTGGAAGACACGGGTGGGGCGAATCTGACCGCGCCACTGGACCGGAACGTCTTCAATGGTCTCGCCTGTTAGCAGAGTGCGATCGATTTGGCTGTAGAGCGGGAGAACGATGTGGCAATCGACGCCATGCTTTCCCAGTGCCTTCGGCAACGCGCCCGCGACGTCAGCGAGTCCGCCGGTCTTGGCAAAGGGCACAACTTCGGATGAGAGCAGGGCGATACGCATTAGAAAAAGGATGAATTAGGAAGGCGGAAGGATGAATGAAGAAAGGTCAGGGAGCAACTCCCAAAAAAACCAGGACGGAGAGAAAAGAATTGATTCATCCTTCATCCCTCCGCCCTCATCCTTTCAATTAGCTTTGCATGGAAGCAAGAAACTCGGCGTTGGTCTTGGCCTTCTCGAGGCGCTCCAGCACCACTTCCATCTGTTCAACTGGAGACAGCGGATTCAAAACGCGTCGCATCACCCAGATACGACTGAGGTCTTCCTTGCTGAGCAGCAGTTCCTCTTTGCGCGTTCCTGAACGTTGCAGGTCGATAGCTGGGAACAGTCGCTTGTCGCTAAGTCGACGGTCCAGGTGAATTTCAGAGTTACCGGTACCTTTGAACTCTTCAAAAATTACATCGTCCATGCGTGATCCAGTATCGATCAGGGCCGTTGCGATAATTGTTAGCGAGCCGCCCTCTTCGATGTTGCGGGCCGCGCCGAAGAACCGCTTTGGTCGTTGCAGCGCATTTGAATCAATACCGCCGGAAAGAATCTTGCCGCTCGGCGGTACGACCGCATTATGCGCGCGAGCGAGACGCGTGATGGAATCCAACAGGATAACCACATCGCGCTTGTGCTCCACCAGCCGTTTGGCCTTTTCAATAACCATATCGGCAACCTGAACGTGACGCGTCGGCGGCTCATCAAAGGTCGACGAAATCACTTCGCCGTTAACCGATCGCTGCATGTCGGTAACTTCTTCAGGGCGTTCGTCAATCAGCAAAACAATCAGCGTTACTTCCGGATGATTTTGGGTGACTGAGTTGGCGATCGTTTGCAGCAGCATCGTCTTACCGGTTCTGGGCGGCGCAACGATTAGGCCACGCTGGCCTTTGCCGAGGGGAGTTACTAGATCGATAACGCGCGCCGATAGATTTTCCGGCGTCACTTCCATCCGCAACATCTCGTCCGGATAGAGCGGGGTCAAATTATCAAAAAAGACTTTTTCCCGCGCCTGGTCCGGAGATTCAAAGTTGATAGCTTCAACTTTGATAAGCGCGAAATAGCGTTCGCCTTCCTTGGGCGGTCGGATCTGTCCACTGACTGTGTCGCCCGTCCGCAGATCAAACTTTCGAATTTGCGACGGCGACACATAAATATCATCCGGTCCGGGAAGGTAGTTGTATTCAGGTGCGCGCAGAAATCCGAAACCGTCGGGTAACGTTTCCAAGACGCCCTCGGAAAAGATCAGTCCGCTCTTCTCTGTCTGGGCGGCGAGCACCTTGAAGATCAACTCCTGCTTGCGCATGCCGGTAGCCCCCGGCACATCCATTCCCTTGGCGATGCTCGTCAGCTTGGAGATCGACATCTCCTTGAGATCTGCGAGGTTGAGGAAGCCTTCTCCCCGGCTCTCTCGGCCTTCCGTCTCCGGGGCTTCCGCAGTCGCCACGCTGGCGCCGCCGTTGTCTCCTTCGCCGTCTTCGATGTTAGCGCCGGAAGCGCGTGAACGTGTTCTCTGTGCCATATCATTCGTTCCTAAATTATTGTCCTAATCGGCCTGCTGAATTAGTTAGCGGCCGGAATTTTGGGTTGGAGGTTCGGAAACAGGGAAAGGTTGCGGAGTGAACAACCGATTTCGGCGGATCCGCGGGCCTCTCCAATTCGCGAGGCTACCACACGTTTCTCTTCAAAGATGTTCAGCAATTTATCTCAATGTTGAGCAGGAATATCAAACTGGCGCGATTAACCCGCCTCTCAGAAAAACTCAGATGTACAAAAGGGGGCGTTGAGAATTGACATTCGACGCTCGACGTTGATTTGCGGAAGCGTTCAATCTATCCGAAACTGATAATCAAGTCTAGTGGTTGAAACCAGCCAGCGCATTTTCGATCTTGCGCCAGACCTCATCGCGTCCGGCTCCAGTCTTAGCCGAAAAAGTCACTACGTGATCTTCCTTGAACACGCTCTTAGCGCGGCCCAAACTTAATTTCAACTCGTTTTTAGACAACTTATCGGATTTTGTGGCAACAATTAAGCGAGGCTTGACGCTGTGCTCAAGCCATTCGTGAAGCTGTAAATCCAATTTTGTGGGTTCGTGGCGCGAATCTACGATGTGAATTGATAGCACAAGCTGTGATCGCTTTGCAAGGTAGCTCGAAACCATTTCACCCCAGGTTGATTTAATTGCTTTAGGCACGCGAGCGTAACCGAAACCGGGAAGATCGACAAACCGAAACTTCCGGTTTATCAGAAAAAAGTTTAGCGCCTGAGTTCGGCCCGGAGTGGAAGACGTGCGGGCCAGACCTTTCACTCCGAGCAGCGAATTAATCAGGCTCGACTTTCCGACGTTGGACCGGCCCATAAAAGCGATCTCCGGCAGAGATCCGATGGGCCAGTCCTGGTCGGTAAAGCTGCTTTTAAGAAACTCGGTGCCCGTAATTTTCATTATTGGCCAGAGCCGACGAAGACCCGCAATCATTCGGCGGCCTTTTTAGCTGTTTACGACTGCCCCGCAGCCTGGCCCTTTGCTACCCGTTCGGCACTCAGCTCGGCAAACTTCTTCATACGCTCCCTCATCGCGGCAATCTTTTGTTCGCTTTCGGGGATCCGTTTCACAAGCGTTTCGAGATTGAGCAGGAAGTCAGGACTGCCGAACAAGGCGCGGATTTCACCGATAATGGGTTCAATCTTCGCGTAGACAAAGATGTGCTCTCCGTTTGACTCGTTGAACAATTTCTCATCGATAGCGCCATTATTGACCATCGCAGCAGCCATCTCCCAATAGGAGAGAACCATACGATAGTGACCGCTATGCTCACCCAGCAGCGTGTCGATAACGTCCTGCGCGCTGGTGGGGTTAAAGGTCCACATCCAGTTGCGAGCGTCGCGCATTACGGCTTCGCGCCTCAGGTCATAGAGTTTCAGGATCAGGTCTGCATCTTGTTGTTTACTCATTTCGCTCTCCTTGGTGATTAGTTGGTGGAATAGGTAAGCGAGGTTCAGGCCCAATCTTAGCGGCGACGCATACGCGAACGCACACAAGATGAAACTCAACCCGCGGGCAGCAATACTCAGACGTAGGTAGTCGTTAACTTGTTTGGATGCCGTGCGAAGGTGGCTCGGTCGTCCAGATCGGAGGCGCCTTGGCCTCAGCTGGCGGTGCGGCCACGGCCGGCAGCGCGTCCTCGAGTGCAAGCGCCAACACCTCATCAATCGTTTCGACCAGATTGATGCAGAGCGCGTTACGAACCTCTTCCGGCACGTCGGGCAGATCCTTCTCGTTATCTTTTGGCAAGATTATCGTATCAATTCCAAAACGATGGGCAGCCAGCAGCTTTTCCTTTACGCCGCCAATCGGAAGCACGCGACCACGCAGAGTTATCTCTCCGGTCATGGCCACGTTCTTTCTCACGGCAGCACGCGTCAGAGCCGAAGCCATCGCCGTAGCCATGGTGATGCCGGCTGATGGGCCATCCTTGGGGATCGCACCTTCAGGCACGTGAATGTGCAAGTCGCGCTTGCGAATGAAGTCCAGATTGATCGACAAGCGTTCCGCACGCGCCTTAATGCAGGTCAAGGCGGCCTGAGCGGATTCCTGCATAACATCGCCAAGCTTGCCGGTCAGCATAACGCCACCGCGGCCTTTGGTAAGAGTTGCTTCAATCTGCAAAACTTCTCCACCGATTTCTGTCCAGGCCAGTCCGGTCGCGAGCCCGACTTCACTCTCGGCGGCCACGACCTGTTGACGAAACTTGATGGGTCCGAGCATCTCGCGCACGCGCGCACCGTCAATCGTGTCTTTAAAATTGGGAGCTACAGTTTCTGAAACAAAACGGCGCGCCAGTTTACGGAAACACGATCCAATTTCACGTTCGAGGTTGCGAACGCCTGCTTCGCGCGTGTAGTGGCGAATAAGTTCGATTAGTCCTTCGTCGGTGAAATCAATCTGTTCAGGTTTCAGGCCGTTGCCTTCAGCCTGCTTAGGCACGAGATGCCGCTTCGCGATTTCGAGTTTTTCAGTTTCGGTGTAACCGGAGAGGCGCAGAATCTCCAGGCGATCCTGAAGCGCCGGTGGAATCGTATGCAGCACGTTTGACGTGGCGATAAAGAAAACCTTTGAAAGGTCGTACTCCACGTCGAGATAGTGGTCCTGAAATGTGTGGTTCTGCTCAGGATCAAGGACTTCGAGCAACGCCGAGCTCGGGTCGCCGCGGAAGTCGGCGCCAAGTTTATCCACCTCATCCAGCAAGACCACGGGATTCACTGTTCCCGCCTTCTTCATCATTTGAATGATCTGGCCGGGCAGCGCGCCGATGTAAGTCCGGCGATGGCCGCGAATCTCAGCTTCGTCGCGAACTCCACCGAGTGACAGCCTGACAAACTTGCGACCGGTGGCTCGCGCAATCGATTTTCCCAGGCTCGTTTTGCCAACTCCCGGCGGGCCAACGAAGCAGAGAATCGAACCCTTGGGGTTTTTCACTAACTGGCGGACGGCAAGATACTCGAGAATGCGTTCCTTGATCTTCTCAAGTCCAAAATGATCTTCGTTGAGCACTTCTTCCGCTCTAGCAAGGTCCTTGATCTCCTTGCTCTTTTGCTTCCAGGGCACACTCACCAACCAGTCGATGTAGGTGCGCGAAACAGTGCCTTCGGCGGACATGGGCGGCATCGCCTCGAGCCGGTGCAATTCCTGAAGGGCCTTCTGTTTGGCCTCTTCGGTCATGCCCACTTCTTCAATCTTCTTCTTCAGTTCCTCGAGTTCAGCCTTTTCATCTTTGCGGCCCAATTCTTTGTGGATCGCCTTGATTTGCTCGTTGAGGTAATACTCTTTCTGGGCTTTCTCCATCTGCCGCTTGACGCGCGTTTGAATCGAACGATCGAGCTGGCGTTTCTCAATCTCGATCTCCAGCAATTCAATCAGGCGCGCCAGACGAGCCTGGGAAGAGAACAACTCCAGGATCCCCTGCTTGTCCTCAACCGTGATCCGCAATTGCGAAGCAAGAGCATCGGCGAGGTGTGAAGGATTCTGATTACGCAGGGCGGTCTGTAATGCATCAGTCTGTGTTTCGGACGCGAGTCGCAGGTGTTGTTCTATTAACTGACCGATTTTCTGCACCAGCGCATCCAGACGGGCGCCTTCTTCGTTAACCACCGGTGCGCGTTTGACGAGAGCCATGAAAGCTCCATCAGTATTTTCAACCCGGACCGTGGTTGCTCGTTCGCGGCCTTCCACGACAACTTTGATCTGACCGTTGTCCTGCTTCTGCGACTGCAGGATGCGGCCGAGAGTTCCCACGCCATAAATCTGATCAGGGGTTGGTTCATCAACCGTGGCATCGTGTTGAGTGGCCAAAAAGATCGTGCGATCAGCAGCTAGCGCCTGCTCGAGAGCGCGCACCGAACCCTGACGACCAATTTTGAACGCGACTTTAGTGAAGGGGAAAATTACGACATCGCGAATCGGAACCATTGGGTACCAGGCAACGTCGGCGGGCGCACGATCTGAATATTCTTCCATGATTATGACTAAATTATTTATTCCGAAATTTACGCGAAGGGCGAGCCGCCTGGATTGCCGTCTCGCCCTCTTATAACAGGTCTAATTGTATGGTATTTCCCCGGCTCGCGCTACTTCAGGGATGAGTGGGCTTCTTACCAACGATCATCACTACGATCCCGATTACGGATCCAATCACCCCAATCGCCAAAGCCAGGACGAGCAACAGGTGGATTAAGTTACCACCAAAGCCTCCGAGGAATCCGATAAACCAGACAACTAGCAGAAATCCCGCTGCGATGATAGATCCAACCAAAATTACCCTGCCGGCTTTACTCATATCCGGTTAGGCTGCTGCACCATCAACGCCGCTCAACCCCTCGCCGGGAATCGCGCGCTTGCGTTCGACCATCTCACTGGTAATTACAAACTCTTTGACGCGCTTCTGCGAAGGCAAAGTATACATCGCGTCGAGCAGCAGCTCTTCGAGGATCATCATTAGGCCGCGTGCGCCAACTTTCCTTTCCACTGCCTGACGAGCCACTGCCTTTAACGAATCTTCGGTGAATTTGAGTTTAACGTTATCGAAGTCAAACTTCTTCTGATATTGACGCACGAGGGCGTTTTTCGGCTCCGTCAGGATCTTGATCAGCGCAGCCTCGTCGAGTTCATGCAGCACGCCGCAAACGGGGAGGCGGCCGACAAACTCTGGTATCAAACCAAAGCGAATCAGATCCTCGGGCTGGACTGCCCCGAGGGCCTCTGCGTGACGAGCCGAACCACTCTTGACTTCGGCCTGGAATCCGAGCGACTTGTTGCGCAACCGGCGGCCGATAACCTTTTCGAGACCGACAAAAGCGCCACCGCAAATAAAGAGGATGTTGGCGGTGTCGATCGGAAAAAACTCCTGATGCGGATGCTTGCGTCCGCCCTGCGGCGGCACATTAGCCACTGTGCCTTCTAGAATCTTCAACAAGGCCTGCTGCACGCCTTCACCTGAAACATCGCGGGTGATGGAAGGATTCTCGTCCTTACGACAAATCTTATCGATCTCATCGATATAAATAATCCCTTGCTGGGCGCGCTCTACATCGCCATTCGCGGCCTGGAGCAACTTGAGGATAATGTTTTCGACGTCTTCGCCGACGTAACCAGCTTCAGTGAGCGTAGTGGCATCGACAATGGTGAAGGGAACACTGAGCATGCGCGCCAGCGTTTGCGCCAGCAAGGTTTTGCCTGTTCCGGTTGGACCAATTAGAAGGATGTTTGCCTTTTGGATCTCCACGTCTGAACGCCGGCGTCCCAGCTCGATTCTCTTGTAATGTTGGTAGACGGCGACTGCCAGACGTTTCTTAGTTTCATCCTGGCCGATCACATATTCGTCAAGAAAGTTTTTGATCTCGCCGGGCTTCGGCAGCGGCGGACGGGTCGCTACTGATTCAGCCTGTTGATCGTCAGTGATGATCTCATTGCAGATGTCGATGCATTCGTTACAAATGTAGACAGTGGGACCCGCAATGAGTTTCTTAACTTCATTCTGCGACTTACCACAAAATGAACATCGCAGCGTGTCGTCGGTTCGTCTAACCATAACTTTAGGGGATCTCCTTCGAGCTTCGATCGAACCTACTTAGTGAGAACCGGGGCGTGTTGGGAAACTTCCGGACTCGTAACCATCTCGTGGTAGCGCTCCACGCACTCGTTACAAATAAACGCGCTCTTGCCAATCATCTGTTTGGGAACGCCCGGTCCGCGTTGTGGCGTTCCGGTGACGATGTTGGCGACCTCACCTTTTGAGCGCCCGCAAAATGAACAGCTAAAACCGCGGGCTTTCATTTTTGCAATCATTGAGACCTCTCCAATGTCCGGGGCGTGTCGAGTTATTCGCGGTGCGCGATAACCTCGTCTATTAAACCATAATCTTTAGCCTGCGCAGCAGACATTATTTTGTCGCGCTCGACGTCGCGTTCCACAGTTTCAAACGATTGTCCGGTGTGCTTGGCGATGATTTGAGAAGTCAATTCACGCATGCGCAGGATTTCTTCGGCCTGAATGCGGATGTCGGTGGCCTGGCCCTGCGAACCGCCCGAGGGCTGATGGATCAAAATACGCGAATTAGGCAATGCAAAACGCTTACCCTTGGCGCCGGCAGTCAACAGCAATGCGCCCATGGATGCACATTGTCCTACACAGATGGTCGTCACATCAGGCCGGATGAATTGCATCGTATCGTAAATCGCCATGCCTGCAGTGATCGAACCGCCCGGAGAGTTGATATAGATATTGATGTCCTTCTCAGGATCTTCGGCTTCCAGGAAGAGAAGCTGAGCGACGATCAGATTGGCGATTTGATCGTCGATGGGAGTGCCAAGGAAGATGATGTTGTCTTTGAGGAGTCGCGAGAAAATATCAAACGCGCGTTCACCGCGAGACGTTTGTTCAACCACCATGGGGACTAGAGCCATTTAACTTAATCCTCTCAAAATGAGAAACCAGAAGTTAGAATAAAGGAGTCAGAAGAAAAACATCGCATTACGATTCTACTCTGACTCCTGAGTTCTTACTTCTGGCTCCTGCTTTTCTTCTCGCCACTCTTCATCTGTAACGCTGGCGTTTTCAACAAGAAGATCGAGCGCTTTACGATTGCGCAATCTGTCGGCGATGCTACGTTCGCCTCCATCCTTTGTCAAGACGCTACGCACTTGCGCTATCGGCTGTTTTGAGTTGCGCGCGATTGCCTGAATCTCCTCCTCGACCTCATCATCTGAGACGCTAATTTTCTCTTCGTCAGCGATGCGTTCGAGCAGTAACGAGCCGCGCACGTCCGCCTCCGCCTGGGCCTTCAACTCTTCGCGCGCGCCCTCCCAATTCATTTCCTGGTTGCGCGGATCTACGCCTTTGCTGATCATGTCGCGCACCACAGTCTCCAGCCTCCGATTCGTCTGGTGGTCCACCATGCTCGGCGGGACCTCAAAAGGATTAACTTCGATAAGCTTGGACATCAACTCGGCTCGCAAACGGTGATCCGCCTCCATGGCGGCGCGCTTCTCCATGTCTTCGCGAATTTTGGTCTTCAAGTTGGCCAGCGACTCGAAATCCTCTCCCAGGCTCTTTGCCCATTCGTCATCAGCTTCGGGCAATTCTTTGACTCGCACTGCGGAGACCTTTGTCGTGTATTCCACGCGCTTTCCGGCTAAATCTTTGGCCGAAAAGTCCTCGGGGTAGCTGACTGTAAAAGTCTTTTCGTCGTCAGCCTTAACGCCAGTTAAGTTATCCGTGAATTCCTGTTGCACTCCCTCTCCGCCGAGGGTCACTTCAACATCATCCGCCTTAACGTGCTCGGTTTCGGGTTCGTCGAGGAATGTTCCATCAACGCTGACGGTAACGGTATCGCCGGACTCGGAGGCTCGATCTTCAACCGGCTGCATAGCCGCCGATGTTTCTCTCAAGGCCTCCAGCATTTCATCGACGTTCGTATCGGTAACCGGACGAACGCGCCGGCCGGCTTCAATGCCTTTGTAATTTTTCAAATCGATCTTTGGCAGGACTTCAAGGTTTACTTTGACGGCAATTGGCTGTTCGCCAAACTTATCGAGAGCTTCAGCATTTTCAAGTTGAACGTCTGGTTCGCCGATCGCGTCGAGTTCATGCTTCTTGATCGCCTCATTTACGGCTGAGGGGACAAGTTCCTGCAGCACTTCGCCGCGGATTTCACTTTTGAAACGACTGCGCACTACAGAACGCGGTGCATGGCCGGGACGAAAGCCCGGCACCTTGGCCTGCTTTGCGTAACGATCGCTGACGCGATCATAGCTTTCGTTTACGGCCTTGGTCGCAATCTCAATTTTGATTTCTTTTTGAGTCGGAGAGACGTCAATTAATTCTGTCTTCATTTGATTTCAGATAGTCACTTTCTAATGTCTAGCAATCAGCAGTCAGGAGTCAGCAATGAGCAACTAGCAAAAGGCGCGTATCAAGATTCTCTTAAGTAGTCAGCCGACGCTCGCTAATCGCCAACGCCGGCTGTTTGCTGTTTACTTCTTTTGGTGCGAAAGGGGGGACTCGAACCCCCACACCTTTCGGTACCAGATCCTAAGTCTGGCGCGTCTGCCAATTCCGCCACTTTCGCGCTGGCGCTCTTCATGTGCATCTTCTTAAGCGCGAAAAAGCATATCACGCGAGAGTTGTTTTCGTCATAGAGCCACGAATGCTGCGATCCCTTTCGATTAGACTCATGAGTTGAGGATGTTGATGGCACATGTTTGTTGCCGATCATGGTTAGGCTTGGCTCCGCCAGGAGCCTGATGTTTAGAGCACCACACTCCTGTAAGGAATTCGAGGGAAACGAAAAGCTGCATTTCGTTTCCCTCGAAGACATGGCGCGACAAATCTAATTCTATAAACATCTCGCTCTCGTGGAGCGAAATCCTCTGCGAACGTCTGTCATGCAACGCGATAGGTGGTTTTCGCGTTTCCGAGAAAGTCCTTGCCGGTTTCGCGTTTGACCACTCCAGACTGTTCAAGCTCGAAGTAGGCGCGTTGAATCTCTCCCTTGTCTACGGAGAGTTTGCGCGCGAGCGCGGCGGGCGAGGGAAGCGTCTCACCTGAGGGAATGGTTTGGCTGGAAATCAGAGTTTGGATCTGTTCACGGACCTGCAAATAGACAGGCCCTTCAGACAGTTCCTTGAGTTCGATGTTCATAGTCGGGTCTCAAACTGTTACGCAAACTGTTAGTTTGCGACGGCTCTTAAAATCAATACAACGCAAACTAACAGTTTGCGCAATAGCGCTCAAAGCGTCCGGGTGACCTTCGACAGGGACCGCGGCTGGTCCGGATCCAGGCCTTTTGCTTCGGCCAGCAAGCCAGCAAACAATTGTCCCGGAATTATATAGGGAATCGGCGCGCAAAACTCATCAATTTCTTTCGGCATGATGATCGCTCGCGAGCAATTCCGTGCGGCTTCGAGATCGCTGGTGATTACAAGCGTGTCTGCTCGCAGCTCGCGAAGCCTGCTGATCAGACCCTGCACTCCTGAGAACATTACTCCGGGCGGTCCAAAGAGTATCACTGGGAAATGACGCTCCACCATTGCCACTGGCCCATGAAGAAAATCTGCGGAGGAAAAACGTTCGGCCACCACGTAGCAAGTTTCCATTAACTTCAGCGCCAGCTCGTAAGCGTTTGCGTAAGCCAGGCCGCGGCCGACCACGACGCAGTTTTCCATAAATACATATCTCTGGACCAGTTCACGTATTGCGGTTTCCTGTTCCAGGGCGCGAGCTGCAAACTCCGGAATTGCTTCGTAAGACCATGCCGGAGCGCTCTGAGCGAGTTCAGTCGCCAGCATGTAAAAGAGCATCATTTGACCGGTAAACGTTTTGGTTGCCGCCACAGAGTGCTCGCGCCCTCCATGCATCAGAAGGGTTTCATCCACCCGACCCACCATCGACGACGAGGCTTCATTAGTGATGCCGACGGTATACGCGCCACCGGCGCGGGCGTTTTCCAGTACCTGGTTTATGTCTTCACCTTCGCCGGATTGCGATACGCCGATGACGAGCGCGTGTTTAAGATTGAGCTTTGCGCCGTAGAGGGTGTGAACCGAGGGCGCTGAAAGTGAAACCGGAATGCCGGTAGTTATCTCCAGCAGGTAGCGTCCAAAGAGTGCCGCGTTATCTGAGCTGCCGCGAGCGACGATAACGATGAGATCGATATCGCGCGCCTGAAGAAAATTTCCCAGGCGCGAAATCTTTTGCCGCTCGGCTTCAATAGTGCGGGAGAGCGCCGCAGGCTGTTCGGCAATCTCCTGGAGCATTATGGACAAAGTTTGTATGTTCCTTCCGAAACTCTGCGTCGTCTCAGCGTTCTCTGCGACTCGCAGGTTGAAATCGCTGTAAGTACACTTGCCGCAGAGACGCCGAGCCCGCCGAGCGTTGAAATCAGTAACTCAACGATTGTTGACCTATTGTATTCGCACCCGAATTCGGTTAAATAGACGTTCGTCATTTTCAATCCGCAGATTAGTAGGAGAGACGTTCTTGTCTGTCCAGTCGTGACGTCAAGTGACGATCGCCGTCAATGCCTGTCTAACTAATGGCTAGCTTCCATTCCTAACAATGCAAACCACTTTAACACGAAGCGCAATACTGCCCGGGCTGTTGTTTCTATTACTGATGGTTCTCACGGTCGTGCCCGCTGCCGTCCAGGGCCAGCAGACGAGCGCGAGCTCAGCAATTCAGATCATTCCCAAGCCGAGGGAATTAACTCCGACCAACACGACGTTCAGGTTCACAAAGGACACGCGAATTGTGCTGGCTGATCCTCGTTCTGCTGACGATCGGTTCGCCGCGGAAGATTTGATCGCCGACGCCCGCGAGACAGCCAAACTCGATTTGCGCATCGCTGGGAGTGGTCGCCGGTCGATACTTATCGGCCGGGCCGACTCACAAAGGATTTCCAGCGCTCTCGGAAAAGCCGGCATGACGCCGGCCGCGAAATTTGACGATGAGGGCTACGTATTAATCGTCGCACCCGACCAAATCATCGTCGCCGGGCAAACTGAAGCCGGTACGTTTTATGGGATGCAAACCTTGAAGCAACTCATTCGCGGCGAAGGCGCAGACGCCTTTATGCCGGGGGTGCAAATAAAAGACTGGCCGGCCATGCGTTGGCGCGCGGTTTCCGACGACATCAGTCGCGGCCCCGTCCCCACCGTTGATTATATAAAACGCCAGTTGCGCACCTTCGCCGCGTTCAAGCTCAACATGCACTCCTTTTATATGGAGCATACGTTCGCAAGCGACGCCCACCCCCTGATTGGACCAGCCGGTGGTTCCCTGACGCCGGCCGAGATTCGCGAGCTGGTTGCTTATGCAAAGCGTTACCACATCGAGCTCGTGCCGGAGCAGCAGACCTTCGGTCACCTGCACAAGGCGTTGAAACTGGAAAAATATAACGAGCTCGCCGAGGTGCCGTATGGCGACGTGCTCTCGCCGCAGCAGCCAGGTTCTTACAAACTGGTGGCCGAATGGTATCGCGAGCTGGACAAACTTTTCCCCGGCAAGTTTTTTCACATCGGGGCGGATGAAACGTTTGAGCTCGGGGAGGGACAAAGCAGGGAAGTGGCGAAGACGCGCGGTGTGGGCGCGATCTATTTCGAACACCTCGATCGCGTGCGCGATGTGCTGAAGTCTTATAACCGGCGCTTGATGTTTTGGGGCGACATCGCGCTCAGCCATCCTGAGCTGATCGGCAACGTTCCCAAAGACATGATCGTGATGAACTGGAACTATGGAGCTCGCGACAGTTTTGATTCGCGCATCAAGCCATTCAAAGATGCCGGCCTGGATCAGTTTGTTTGTCCCGGTGTCAGCAACTGGAACCAAATCTTCCCCAACATCGATTCCGCTTCAAAAAACATCATCAACTTCGTACGCGATGGTCAGACCGCGAAGGCCATGGGAATGATGAATACATCGTGGGACGACGACGGCGAGGCCCTCTTTGAAATGACCTGGCACGGAATGGTGCTCGGGGCCGCAGCATCGTGGCAGGAATCCACTGACATCAGTGAATTTGATAAAAACTTTGACTGGGCTTTCTTTCGCAACGACGGCAATCAGTTTGTGACTGCCCTGCGCTCTCTCGGTAGTGTTAATACGCAGTTGGGAATAGGGCAGACGGATGAACACTTCTGGCGCGATCCATTCACCGCAAGTTTTCAGATGCAAGCGCGCGATTTGCGCGAGAAAGCGAAGCTGATGCGGCTTTCGGTGGAGAACGCGGAGGAGTCGTTGCTGAGAAACGAAGCGCGCGCGCGCCGTAACCGTTCGATGATTCCGGTAATGCGTTTTGCCGCGCAGCGTTTGGATCATCTGGGCAGACGCATGCAAGTGGTTGACAAGATGAGCCAGGAATACTGGGACGCGTACTTGAATCTCGGCGACCGGCGCAAGGTCGGACGGCTGCGGAATTACTGGGGCAACATTTACAACTGGCAGCGCGAAATGGCCGAGGAGTTGGCGATCCTGAAAGAGGATTACCGCCGGCAGTGGTTGTCGGAAAACCGTCCTTACTGGTTAGACAGCATCCTGGCTCGTTATGATCGCGCGATCATTATGTGGCTTAACAAGAGCAAGGCGCTCGAAGAAGCGGTGCGGGTTTATAACTCGACGTCGGTGTTGCCGGACCCGGAAGAGTTTGGCTTGGGACCGCGACCAACGCCATCACCGACGCCAGCGAGATAAAACCTACAGCTTGAACTCTGAACGCTGGAGCGAAGTGGTGACAATCCATTTTCCATCTCTCATCTTTCATTGTTTGCGTTACGTCGCGTTATTTCGTGGATCGCATCTAACGCATCCACAACACACGATCCACGAAATAGCTAAGCAACACGAACAAGAGTAAACAATGGAAAATGAGAAATGAAAAATGCTTTAGCTGATCTCGAAACACATGCCCCCATCCCAAACGAATGAACGCCTGGTATCGCTGGATGTCTTCCGCGGCATAACCATCGCCGGCATGGTCCTGGTAAACAATCCCGGCACCTGGGGACATATCTATTGGCCTCTGGCGCACGCCTCCTGGCACGGTTGGACGCCCACCGATCTCGTCTTTCCTTTTTTCCTGTTTATCGTCGGCGTCGCGATCCCGCTCGCTTTTGGACGACGCATGGAACAGGGCGGCAGCAAGCGGGACCTTTACCTGAAGATTGTCAGGCGCACGCTAATCATCTTCGCCCTGGGTATACTTCTCGCGGGCTTCCCGTATTTCCAGTTCTCTACCATACGCATTCCCGGTGTGCTGCAACGCATCGCCGTCTGCTATTTATTCGCTTCGATCATTTTCCTGAACACGAAAGTGAGAACGCAGATCGCCATCGCGATCGCGCTTTGTCTGGTCTATTGGGCCCTGATGACGCTGCTGCATGCGCCCGGATTCAGTCCCGGCGACTTAAGCAAAGAGGGAAGCCTCGCGTCCTTTATAGATAGAAAGGTGCTCGGCCCGCACATCTGGAAGCAGGGAAAGGTGTTCGACCCCGAAGGCATACTCAGCACGATACCCGCGATTGCGACGACGCTCTTTGGGGTGCTGACCGGGCAATGGTTGCGCACAGACAAATCGCAGTATGAAAAAATTGCCGGGGTGTTTGCCGCCGGCGTGGTGTGCGTAGTGATTGGCTGGTGCTGGAATCCCTTCTTCCCAATCAACAAATCGCTCTGGACCAGCTCGTATGTTTTCTTCACCGGCGGCCTGGCACTTTCGTTTCTCGCCTTATGCTACTGGCTGATCGACATTAAGAAATATCAACGCTGGGCCAAACCATTCGTTGTGTTTGGGGTGAATGCGATCGTGCTATTTGTCGGGACAGGACTGATGGCGAAGGTGATGGGACTGATCAAACTACCCTGGGGCTCCGGGCAGATATCTTCGCAGGGCTGGATCTTTCAGAAGCTCTTCCTGTCCTGGGCTTCGCCAATCAACGCGTCGCTGGCTTACGCGCTCGCGTTCATTCTGCTGTGGCTGGGGCTGATGTGGATTCTTTACCGGCGCAAGATCTTCATCAAGATCTAAGGGCCGGAGGCCAAAGTCCAAAGTCCAAAGTCCAAAGTCCAAAGTCTGTTTCGTCACGTTGACTTTGGGCCTTGGTCGTTCTGGTGGCAAGCGGATGGCCGCTCTTCGCTCCGACAGGATCGAGATGTTTATAGAACCAGGTCTTCAAGGTGTTCTTCGCTCCGTCAGGAGCGAAACATTGCGCTCCTGCCGGAGCGCGGATGATCGGGTGGCCTGGGTGCTATAGACATTGCGCTCCTGGCGGAGCGACATTGGACTTTGGGCCTTGGTCGTTCTGGTGGCAAGCGGATGGCCGCTCTTCGCTCCGAAAGGAGCGAGATGTTTATAGAACCAGGTCTTCAAGGTGTTCTTCGCTCCGACAGGAGCGAAACATTGCGCTCCTGGCGGAGCGCGAGTGATCGGGTGGCCTGGGTGCTATAGACATTGCGCTCCTGGCGGAGCGAATAGACATTGGACTTTGGACTTTGGACCTTGGACTTTCTTATGGTCCAAAGCGTCCGCGATACTCGAATGAAATGATAAAGGCTCGCACCATTTCAGCGCGCCTGATACGCCTCAGCGCCACCTGTTCGTTCTGCACGTCTTCGCCCGCCACACTGAACTGATTCATCTTCGCGAGCCAGTAATCGTATCCCGCGTAGTTAAGCGCTGGTTCGGGCGCGTCGTTTGGATTTCGGCGCAGGTAGCCAATGTATTGCATCAGCACGAAAGCCGGATTGAACTGCGCGTTATAAACCGAACTGCTGCCGATAACGGCCAGCAGAGCTTGCGCGCGACCCTGCACGTCGCCGGCGCCGTATGCGTCGAAGGCAATACTGAATTCTGCCGCGGTCGGCGTTACGCCTGAATTCGCAAACAACTTATTGATGTAGGCATCGGTATTCATTCCCAGCGGAAATTCAGCAATAAAGTCGGCTCGCTGCACCCAGGCGCGGGCAAAGTTGATCCGGTTGTCGTTGAGTTGCTGTTCCCAATTACCCATACCGACAATCACGCCGCGCTGAATTTCCTGAGTGTCTCGCAAAAACTCCCGGTAGCGAGGAAGCGCACGCGGCCGCGCGAGCGTATCTGTAAAGCTTGCGCGATAGATCCGAATAACCTCAAAACCAGTTTCTTGAAACTCAATTGAGAGGAAGAAGGCAGCCGAAACGTCGATGCGCTTCACCTCTCTACATTGCGCGTCGGCGCCGCAGTTCTCGATCTGGCTCACCCAGAATGCGAGCCCGCCGGCGTCGGCTTGCCGGTTAAGAAAATCGTGATAGTGCTGGCCGACGAAGATCGTCGAGTCGTCAATCACATTGCTCGTGGGTTCGACAGCGTCGTCTGTGATCTGAATGGTGGCCACGGCCGTCAGGCACGAGAGCGTCGCGCCGCCGGTCGGGTTCGAGAGCGTGACGGTGAAGTTCTCATTCCCCTCGACGAACGAGTCTTCGTTAACGAGGATGTCGATGGTCTTCGAGGTCTCGCCTATGCCGAACCGCAGGGTACCGACGGCGGTCGTGTAGTCAGAGCGTTCGGACGCCGTGCCGTTGGTGGTCGCGTAGTCCACCGTGACTGCCCCGGAAGTGTCGCCGGTCCGCTGTACGGTGAGCGTGAAGGAAGTTACGTCCTCCTGCACCACGGGCGCCGTCTGCGTGAACTGGAGCAGAGACGCGGGTCCCGCGCTGGTATCGCTTAGCTTGAGCACGAAGGCGTCACCCGCCAGACCATCGCCACCGGCAAATGTGCTCTGAATCGGCGTGACGGTTGGAAAGTCGGTCGAGTTGGTGCCGCCCGCGACATAGGCGTTGCCGGCCGAGTCAATCGCAATGCCCCGCGCGAACTCCTGGCCGCCGGTGCCGCTGCCGCCGAGATAGGTCGAATAAATGAGCGCCGTACCTGCCGCGTTGATCTTCGTGATGAAGGCGTCAGACCCGCCGTTACGCGTGCATTGGATAGCGTTTGCAGTCGGATAGCTGTTGACCGATCCCGTTCCGCCGGCGATGTAGGCATTGCCGGTTGAGTCAACCACGATGCCCGTGGCCAGGTCACCTCCGCGGCCGCCGAGATAGGTCGAGTAAACGAATGCGGAGCCTGCCGCGTTGATCTTCGTGACGAATACCTCTTGCGCGATGCCTGCTGAGGTGTCGTTGACGGGTTGGAGGGCGTTGGCTATAGGGAAGTTTGTCGACTCGGTATCGCCGGTGACGTAGGCGTTGCCTGCGGAGTCGACTGCGACTGACTCTGCTGCGTCGCGCGCCGAGCCGCCGAGGTAAGTTGAATAGACGAGTGCCGTGCCGGCCGCGTTGACCTTGGTGACGAAAGCGTCGCTCGAACCGCCGCCGCTCGCGGCCTGAACGGCATTCGCCGTCGGATAATTTGTTGAGGCGGTATCCCCGGTGACGTAGGCGTTTCCGGAGGAGTCCACTTCCACGTCCTCAGCTATTTCGAAGCCGGAGCCGCCGAGGTAGGTCGAGTAGACGAGTGCCGAGCCGGCTGCGTTGAGCTTCGTCAGGTAGACGTCGCCCCCGCCTGCATGTGCCGCCTGAACCGCATTGGCGATCGGAAAGTTTGTCGAGTTGGTGACTCCGGTGACGTAAGCGTTGCCGGCGGAATCAACCGCGATGCCCTCGCCAAACTCAAGCGCGCCATCACCGCCAAGGTAGGTGGAGTAGACGAGCGCGGAGCCGGCCGCGTTGAGCTTCGTGATGAAGGTGTCCTGAGAGTTGCCGGCTCCCTGCGCTGCCTGAAGCGCGTTGGCCGTAGGGAAGTTGGTTGAACCAGTGAATCCGGTGACGTAGGCGTTGCCTGCGGAATCCACGGCTAGACCGCGCGCCTGCTCTTGCCCGCTGCCGCCAAGATAGGTGGAATAGACCAGGGCCGTGCCTGCGGCGTTGAGCTTGGTGACGAAGGCGTCTTGAAAACCGCCGTTGGCTGCCTGGACGGCGTTGGCTGTGGGGAAGTTTGTCGAGGCGGTGAAACCCGCAATGTAGGAGTTGCCCACCGAGTCAACGGCTATGGCCCAACTCTGGTCGGCACCGCTGCCGCCGAGATAAGTTGAATAGACGAGGGTTGGATCGATGACGAGCGGCAGGCTCGCATCGTAATCACCGAGCACGAAGCTGATGGCCTTGTCTGAATCGAGAGTATAGCCGCCTGCAACTATGCGGCGCTCACCCGCCACTTCCTGGTAGATCAAGGGCTTTGGTTGACGCACGACGCTCGCGCCTAAGCTGAGGAGCAACTCACCTTCGCCGTTAACTTCGATCTTATCCGCGCCGGCGAACTCGAGTTTGATGGCTTGTGGGTCACGACCGGGCGCCACGACAAAGTCGTACTCCAGCTGTCGCTGGTTTCCGTAATAGACGACATCGATGCCCGGATAAACTTCCGTATAGCGCACCTTCGAGTAGGTGGGAATGTCTGTGTTCCACCTGGACTGATCGTTGCCGGTGAAATAATTGACCCTCCCCGCCGCCTGTTCGCCAGAAACGTTTGCGTTCGCGTTTGCACCTGCCAGTTTCATCCGCAGAACTGTCGATTGCTGATTTCTGATTTCGGAATTCTGATCGGCAGATGGAGACGCTACCTTGAGCTCCGAATCGCCGGAAGGTAAGACCGATTTAGAGTTCTCAATGTCCTGATTATTCCGCGATCCGGAATCCGCATTCCGCAATCGCAGCGTCGCTTCCGTCGGTTTTAAAAACAACGTGTAGCCGGCGCCGCGCGCGAGGAAGTTAACGGCGTCGTCCGTCTGGCCGCGGTTAGCTTCGAAGCTCAATTCGATTCGTCCGTAGTTTTCAGCGGCCTGTTCTTTGGTGAGCATTTCAGACCTGGCGTGGCCTGCGATCGCAGGGACGCTTGTCCGGGGTGACGTCGACCATACGACCAAAGCCAGAATGCCGGCTGTTGTGAAGATGAACAGGATAAGGTTTTGCGGACGACTTAATACGCGGACAGTTTTCATAGTCTTCTCCCTTTGGCTCGTAGCGAGTGCAAAATAATCTTGAATTGATTGTTGGCGAACAGGGGTACGCAACTCCAGTATAGATTTGGGAAGAGCTGCTTTATCGCCAGTCAGATTTCAGCGACAGAGTATTTCATGATGCGCGCAAGCATCAAGCTTTTATTTACGGAGTGACAAACTGGTTCGATATCAATGGAGCTGAGAAAGGCCTTCACCAACTCCGCCTTTGAAAGCACCCAACGGCGCGTGATAGGGTAGCGCCCTTTGAACGATACGGGAGTAGCGGTCCTTTCCAAAATTCCGCATCGATGGCCGAACCTTTACCTCTTTTATTGATTGACACTCTGATAGGTCAGTAGTATTTTACCGCTCACCCAGACCCCTAAGTTTCACCACCAACCGTATCAAGGAGGTCCTATGCCCCGATCAATGAGTATTCGCCTCGTCTCTATATTTGTGTTTACCTGCTGCCTGGGTTTCACCGACCTTGCAGTAAATGCTCAAACGCAGGTCCAACCCGGACAGGTCTTAATCAGTGAACTGCGGCTTCGAGGACCCGCCGGAGTAGAAGATGAATTCATCGAGATCTACAACAACACGGACTCACCTCTAATCGTTCAGTCTCTGGACGGATCGGCAGGGTGGGCCGTGGTCGTATCAAATGGGCAAATAACAGGCTCAATCTGCGTCATTCCAAATGGGACGGAAATTCCTGCTCGAGGCCACTTCCTCTGTGCAAACAGTAATGGCTATAGCCTGAGCGGGTATCCTTCCGGCAATCCGGTACCCTTGGCAAGTCCCTCGCCAAGTCCAACGCCAGGACCGTTTGCGGAAACAACCCCGAACGTAACGTGGGGTTTTGATGTAGGAGATGGTTCGGGTGTGGCTCTCTTTGGTACGACGAACGGTACTAACTTTACTGCTGCCACGCGGCTCGATGCCTTCGGCTTCACTTCATCGCCCGCGCTCTTCAGAGAGGGCAACGGGTTTGCGAGCATCATCACAGCAAATACTGAGCACACTTATTATCGGGATCTCAGAGCCGTTACTCCTAAGGACACCAACGACAATGCGGCTGACTTTCGCCTCGTAGGTACGGCGCCTAACATCCAGGTACCACTTCTCGGTGCACCTGGTCCGGAAAACCTCAACAGTCCGACTCTGAACAATAACATCCCGGGCACTCTGCTCGATCCAAGCGTGGCTGCTTCTCAGGTTCCAAACCGCGAACGCCGGCCCACTGGCGAACCAAATGCGGATCTGGGTACGATTCTGATCCGTCGAACGATGACAAACAACACCGGTCTGCCCGTTTCACGATTACGCTTCCGAGTCATCGACATAACTACTTTAGGAACACCGCCGAGCGAATGCGCGGGATGCGCGGACGTACGGGCGCTAACTTCATTTGACGGCGAAGCCGCAGTCGGCGGCCAGCTGGTTACCGTGCGCGGAGTCAGGCTGGAGGAGCCACCCACGCAAGCGGCTGGCGGAGGCCTAAATGCAAGTGTGTCCGCAGACTTCATTACTTTTAGTTCGCCCCTGCTGCCTGGCCACAGTGTGAATATCGAATTCAAGTTAGGGGTGATGAGAACTGGAGCGTTTCGATTCTACGTAGCAATCGAAGCTCAAAACGGCGCGAGTATTATCTTGCTTAGACCTGCACGGAAGCCGTTCACCGACGTGTCGACCGGAAGAAGGAGCGGCCTACAAATGCGCACTCCGACATCTGGCCTGGGTGGTAAAGACCACGCGGACAGCTTACGCCCAGCGTTGATGGCTGAACGCCCTGCGTCGGCGTCTACACCCCAGGCACCGGCCGCCGCAACCTGGCAGCCGTTTGTCTTGAGGACGTTGGCTCCCGCGCCGCGCGTCGAGTCTAAAAAACGTCAACGACGCGCGAGAAGCGTGCGACGCACGAGAAGATAGCCCTCGATCAAGTGATCACAAAGAACGCCGGCCTCGTTGGGTCGGCGTTCTTTTTTGGCCACAGGTGAACACGGATTTATCGGCAACGTTCAAAGTCCAGGGTCTAAAGTCCAAGGTCCAAAGCGGGTATGAGGTCAGTACCGCCCCGCGGTAGCGGGCGGGTTCATGATCCCAAGTTCTTACAATCTGTGTAATCGGCGTAATCTGCGGATAGCATAGATCCCTTTGCCGCCACGCCCGCCACGTGTTAAAAGCGACTTTGGACGTTGGACCTTAGACTTTGGACTCGCAAACCGAACATTTCGACATCCTGATCGTCGGCGCCGGTCTCTCCGGAGTTGGCGCCGCCTGCCACCTGCGCCAGCGCCACCCGCGCAAGAGTTTCGCCATCCTTGAAGGTCGAAACGCGATGGGCGGCACCTGGGACTTGTTCCGATATCCCGGTGTCCGTTCAGACTCTGATATGTACACACTTGGCTACCGCTTTCGCCCCTGGCGCAATGCCAAAGCCATCGCCGACGCGCCTTCGATCCTCAACTACATCCGCGAGACCGCCGCGGAATTCAAAGTCGACAAAGAAATCCGTTACGGCCACCGCGTGAAGCACGCCTCGTGGTCGACCGCCGACGCACAGTGGACGATCGACGTCGAAACTGAGAAATCAACCCTCCAGTTCACCTGCCGATTCCTCTATCTCTGCACCGGCTACTACGACTACGAAGCCGGCTACACACCGGAGTGGAACGGCGTCGAGCGGTTTGGCGGCCAGATTGTGCACCCGCAAAAGTGGCCCGAAAATCTCGACTACGACGGCAAGCGTGTCGTCGTTATCGGCAGCGGCGCCACGGCCGTCACGCTTGTTCCGGCGATGGCCCAACGCGCGGCGCACGTCACCATGCTTCAGCGTTCACCCACATATGTTGTCTCGCGGCCCGCCGAGGACAAAATCGCGAACACGCTGCGCCGCCTCATGCCGGCCCGCGCGGCTTATGTGATCACGCGTTGGAAGAATGTGCTGATGCAGTTGTTCTTCTATAACCTGGCGCGACGGCGGCCCAATATCTTTAAGTGGATGCTGGCAAGGGGAGTGCGAAACCACCTCGGCGAGAAATACGATCTCAAGCACTTCACGCCCGAGTACAACCCCTGGGATCAGCGTCTTTGCCTGGTCCCTGACGCGGACCTCTTCAAAGCGATACGCGAGGGCCGGGCAAAGGTCGCCACCGACCAGATTGAAACCTTCACCGAGCGCGGTCTACAGCTCAAGTCCGGCGAGCACCTCGACGCCGACATCATCGTGACGGCCACCGGCCTCGTGCTGAGGCTCATGAGCGGGCTGCAACTGAGCGTTGACGCCGCGCCCGTAGATTTGTCGAAGACGATCACTTACAAGGGGATGATGTACAGCGATGTCCCAAACCTCGCCTCGGCCTTCGGCTACACGAATGCGTCCTGGACGTTGAAATGCGACCTGACGTCGGAATACGTCTGCCGGCTCCTGAAACACATGGACCAACACGGCTACGCGCAGTGCACTCCACGCGTAAACGACTCCGATGTTACGCGGGAACCAGCGATCAACTTCAATTCGAGCTACGTGCTGCGAGCGCTCCACACCCTCCCGCAACAGGGAACTAAAACACCCTGGCGTGTACACCAAAACTACGTGAGGGATTTGTCGATGCTTCGCTTCGGGCGCGTGGACGATGGGACGATGGAGTTCAAAGCAGCTCCACGCGGCGACGCCTGTGGGGTGCTGGCCCAGCATAGCTGAGCGCCTGCGCCTGTGGGTCCTTACCAACGTTTATCATCAATGCTGCAGGAGAACACACGTTCTCCCCGCTCTGCCAACCGCGGCATGTGCAAGTTTCTATGAAATGAAATCACAGAAAAAGACATTCTAGATGTAGGAGATATATAAGTACTCGCTGCTTCTTAATTTTCAGGAAAACGCGATGAACGCAGACCAGCGGGAACTCAAGAAATGTGCCCTCGCCGCGGGAGTTGGTCACCAATAATTCTACAAAGTCTAAATCCCAACCCAGGAGGTAGGTATGCAACTCAGTGCCAATCAGAAGCGATTGATCGAGCGAATAATTAACGTCTTTGAGACCGGAACGCCGGCCGGGGACTACTCAAACATCTCTATCTACCATGACGGTCCACATGATATCCGTCAGATTACCTATGGACGGTCACAAACTACTGAATATGGAAACCTCAGGCGTCTGGTCCATGACTACGTCAGTGCTGGTGGGTTGTTCAGCCAGCAGCTTCAACCCTACGCTGAACTCGTTGGGAGCACTCCACTTACCGATGACGCAAATTTCAAGAATCTGCTGCGCAATGCGGGCAAGCAAGACTCTTTAATGCGCAAGGTTCAGGATCGGTTCTTCGATGAGATTTATTTTCGACCGGCGATGAAATGGGCAGATCAGAATAAATTCACGCTGCCGTTATCGGCGCTCGTGATCTACGATTCTTTCATCCATAGCGGCTCAATCCTATGGGTGATTCGAAATAAATTTCCGGAAAGTCCGCCGGCTTCAAACGGAAATGAGAAAGCGTGGATTAGTGCTTATGTCAACGCGAGGAACAACTGGCTGGCGTCACATTCTCGACCAGTAGTTCGTGGCACCACTTACCGGACGAAGTGTTTCAAACGAGAACTTCAACGGGGCAATTGGGACTTGAGTCAGGTTCCCGTGAACGCCAACGGAACCCAAGTTTCGTTTTAACATCGCTGAGGCAAAATTGTTGTGGCTGGACGTTGAAGTGCGACCTCGCTCCCACCTCTGGCGACTATCGCTCAGCCTTCCAGGCTGCAGGTTGGACTTTGGACTCTGCGCCAGCATCACAAACCCCGTCGCAACTCTTTAAGATTAGTTCATGAAACTGCTGCCGTAAACCCAGGGTTGTCCAGGCACAACCCTGGGCTGAAATTCGCAAACGCTTTCAGCGTTTCGTAGTTGCGCCGTCTTTCTTTTCTGCAAACAACAAGTCTGTGGTTCGTTCCGTCACGCTTGGCAATGGTTCCAGATGACTTTCGGGCAAGAGTTTCGCGGTGGTCGCGGGTTCCGGCAGTTCCGCAGGTTGAGGCAGCCGGTGCTGAGTAGCAGTCTTCTTGAGCTCTTCCGCTTTTTCAAACAGTACAACTGAGAGCAATCCACACACGCCCAGGATCACGAGTCCGAGCAAAGCAAGTCCGCCGAGGATCCTGCCCCGCATGATCATCATCTGATAGACGATCCCGTAGAGAATGAGACCGAGGACCCCCAGCCCGAAAACGCTCAGAGCCGCTACCCCAAGCCTTTCAAGTTTGTCCTTCTTCGCCAACAGGTTCTCACTTACAGTAGTGGGGAGTTGCTCGCCGAGAGATTGGGCAATCTTGTCCAGGGCCAGACCGCAGGAGCGGCAGAACCTCTGATCGAGTGAGACCTTGTTTGCGCAATTAGGGCAGTACATTTTGTCTCCCAGCAACACTCTCGGAGCAAAACTCCAAGGATACCTCTTTGTGACCTTATACGGTTTGCCTTCAACTCAGGTTCTCTCGCCAGTCTAAGAGATGAGCCCGTAACCCTGGAAGCGAAAACCTTATGGCCGCGTCTGATGTGCCTGATGTATCATCCCCACCTCGTGTAAAGAACCGGATCATGATCAGAGTAATCCTCAAAGCTTTCCTGTTGACCATTCTCACCGTCGCGGCCGGGTTGTCGCCTGTCAGTCTCGTCAGTCACGCTCAGCAATCCACACCGACCTTAACTGGCGAGTGGGTGGGCAACAGCGAGCCGGCTGGTAGGTCAGAGTTTTTGGGTTTCAGTCTTACTGAAAATGGCGGAGAGCTGGTAAGACCGCTTAAGGCAAAATTGACATTAGTCCAGCGCGAAGGTGATCGCGTCCGGATCGAGTTGAGCTCGCTTAAACTCGTCATGACGGGAACTCTCGCCGGCGATGTAATCGAAGGAGAGGCCGAGGTGCCGGGCACCAAAGCTCGCTTTCGTTTGGTGCGCACCGTGAAGGTCGCGCCGGAGATTTTGGCGCGCTACGTCGGCGCTTATCGCTTTCGCAACGGCGACTACATAGTGATCGATAGATTTCCCAACACTCATGACACCCTGTGGGTGACCGACGTGAAATCCGGCCAGGCCCGCACGATCTTCCCACGATCTGAGACTCAATTCACTGGGGGACCGGCCTTGTATGTGATTTCTCCGACGCGGCAGACACTTACATTTAGCCCCGCCGCATTTCGGGGCAGTAGCCCGACCGTGAGGGAGGGTTCATCAAGTCGCGCATCTGGAGCCCTCGCTGACGGTCGAACTACTGCCCCTGCTGGAGTTCACGTAGTCGATTTGGATGTGAAGGGTAGACAGTCCGGAGCTTTCGCGACGCGAGTTAACATCCGCCAGGAAGAAGTCACATTCAAAAACGGTGATGTCACGCTCTCGGGCACGCTGCTGCTCCCCCCTGCGAAGGGAAAACGTCCCGCCCTCGTGTTTGTCCATGGCAGTGGCGCGCAATCGCGCGAAATGTATTGGGGCCTCGGATACCTCTACGCGGCACGCGGGTTTGCCGTCCTCGCTTATGACAAGCGAGGCGTCGGCAAATCGACCGGTAACTGGCGCGAGGCGAGCTTTCAAGACCTGGCGGATGACGCGGTCGCGGGAGCCAAATTTCTACAGGCTCGCGCCGGTGTTGCCGCAAATCAGATCGGCTTCTGGGGTCAAAGTCAGGGCGGGTGGATTGCTCCTCTGGCCGCTTCACGTTTTCCCGAGGCCGCTTTCGCAGTCGCTTTGTCAGGCGGCGGCCTGTCACCAGCTGACACGGAGTTGTTTGATA